>WNGE01000118.1_pt2 | contig 119163 bp, 117 predicted proteins | sample 5400651 | NCBI WGS metagenome assembly WNGE01 (sample SAMN13153370, study PRJNA577476) | soil metagenome | isolation source: 60 cm soil or saprolite under grassland replicate 2 | place: USA:California | collected 2016-06-15 | reverse complement strand
GTCGCGGTCATGCTGCTCGGGATCCTGAACTTCGTTCCGGACAACGATGAGGCGATCGCACTCGTGTCCCGGCTCGTCGCGGCTCTACCGTCGGGCAGCTTCGTGGCGATCTCCCACCCCACGACGGAGATCAACGGGGATGTCATGATCGAGGCGCTACGGCTATGGAACGAAGGACCCTCAGCCAAGATGGTGCTCCGCTCCCGTGATGAGGTCGCACAGTTCTTCCCCGGCCTGGAGTTGGTCGAGCCCGGCGTGGTGACCTGCTCGCACTGGCGGCCAGACCCGCAGACTGACCGCGTCACGGAAGAGGTTCCCCACTACGGGGGGGTCGGGCGCAAGGTCTGACAGCCTCCCCCTGGCAGAGGCGCCCTCGCCAGCACTGCCTCTGCCAGCCCGATGCCGAGGAGCCATCCCGTCTGCCTGGGCTCCGCCATGCCGCATGCCGAGCCGGCAGGCGGGATGGCTCCGATAAACACCTCCCCGCCCGGTCCCTCGGCCTGGCACCGGAGCAGCTACAGGAACAGCGATCGCTCAGCTGCTCTCTGATGGGGCGTCGGCGCGAGCCAGCGCCGGGACCTCGTCGCCGTGTTCCGCGTAGATGGTGCGGTTGTCGCGCCTGGCGTTGAGCGCCACGCGCAGGCGCCGGGCAAGTCGGGCAGGCATGAGTTCGTCGAGTTGCGCTGGGTCGACGTGTTGGACTTCGCAGGCTTCGCCGTCGGTGAACGTGATCCGGGCGAGGTCGTCGGTGGTTAGGACGCCGCCGTCGAAGATGTAGAGGATCTTGTCGCCTTCGTCGGTGGCGGGGCAGCTGGGAGACGCCGGCCGAAGAGCTGGACTGCCCGCTGTGCGCCGGATTTGTACCGGATGATCTTTGACAACTAAAACGGCAGGTCAGACCGGGTGAGGGGTGGAGACGAGGGGACTTGAACCCCTAACCCCCGCCTTGCAAAGGCGGTGCTCTGCCAGTTGAGCTACGTCCCCGTACGCGTTCCGGCGCCGTGATTCCGGTCACCGGTCCGCGTCGGGTGGATCACTACCGTAGGTCCGTCGTGGTCGCCTCGTGCCACAGCGCACGCTCGTCGTTGGCGTCCTTGACCTTCTTGGCTACGTATGCTGCGGCACCGAGGATGCTGATCAGGATGAGCAACTTCTTCCACATATGAAAGCCCCCTCACATGGGCTTGCCTGGGCGGCGACCCGCCTGGATGACCGGGTATCGGAGTGGGGCTAGCTGGAATCGAACCAGCGACCTCAGAGTTATCAGCTCTGCGCTCTAACCGACTGAGCTATAGCCCCGCGAGGGACGAGCAAGGCTACCGTACCGGTCGCGGGTTCCCCAAACCGGATACGGCCACCGGCACGACCCCGGCGCCGGGTCACTCCTTCTCGGACAGGGTGACCTCGATGCCGCCGACCAGGTCGGCGCAAACGTTGTAAATAAAGGCACTCAGCGTCGCGAGGGCGGTGAAGAGCACCACGTTCACCAGGCCGAGCACGCCCGCCACGCCGATCACACCGAGCGCTGTGATCTTGAACCCGCCGGTCTTCCCGCCGTTGGCGCCGATCATGTCGCTCAATGCCTTGTTGACGCTGTCGAACACGCCCATCGCGTCCAGCGCGAGGTAGAGCACGGCGGTGGCCACGATCGCGACGAAGAACAGCACGAACGACACCGCGAAGGAGAACTTCATCACCGACCACGGGTCGATCCGCTTGACGAACAGCCGTGCCCGTCGGGGCCCGCGGGACGCCGCACCGGTGACGGCCGCCCGAGCGCTGCGCACCGCCTCGGCCATTCTTCCGGGTACGGCCCGGCCACGCGCGGCCGCCGGGGCGGTACCCGTACCCGAGGTGATCGGTGCGGTCCGTGAATCCGGCGGAGTGACCCGGGCTCCGGTACCAGTCGGCGAGCTGAACGGCACCCGGGCACCACTCGGTACGGTCGCCCGCCCGGTGCTCGTCACGTTCGCGGGTGCGGCCACCTCCGGCGGGATCGGCATCGGCGCCGGTGCCGCCACCGCCGGGCTGGCTGCCGGAGTCGGCACCGCCTCGGTCGAGTCCGGCGGCGGAGCCATCCCGGGCGCCCGAGTGAACTTGGGCGGCGGAGGCGCGTCGGTACCGACGGCCGCCCGGCCGACGACCGGGTGGGCCGCCCCAGCACCGTCCGGCGAGTCGGTACCCTCGGATCCGCCCGGAGCCGTCGAGGCCCCCGCGGCCCCCGGCGTCGCCTGTGTCTCCGTCATCAACTAGTCCTGTTCGTCAGGCTCGTCGGCGTTGCGAGCGATGGCCACGAGGGTGACACCATCCGGAAGGTCCATGAGCTTGACGCCCATTGTGTTCCGGTCACGCGTACGTCGTACAGGCTTGACCGGGGTCCGGATGACACCACCGTTCGAGGTGATCGCGAACAGCTCGTCGTCCGGGCTGATCACGACCGCACCCACCAGTCCACCACGCCTTTCGGTAATTTTCGCAGTGAGCACGCCCTTACCTCCCCGGCCCTGCACAGGGTACTCGTCGATCGGAGTCCGTTTGGCATACCCACCGTTTGTGGCCACCAAAACGTCCAGACCGTCCTGAACCACCTCCATCACCAGCAGCACGTCGTGGTCCCCGAACCGCATGCCGATCACCCCGGAGGTGGCCCGGCCCATCGGCCGTAGCGCCTCGTCGGTCGCGTTGAACCGGATCGCCTGCGCCTTCTTGGAGACCAGGAGCAGGTCGTCGGCCGGCCCGATCAGCGCGGCGCCCACCAGCTCGTCGTCGTCGCGCAGGTTGATCGCGATGATGCCGCCGGTCCGGTTGGAGTCGAACTCCTCCAGCCGGGTCTTCTTGACCAGGCCGTTCTTGGTGGCCAGGACCAGGTAGGGGGCCACCTGGTAGTCCGAGATCTTGATGACCTGGGCGATGTGTTCATTCGGCTGGAACGCCAGCAGGTTGGCCACGTGCTGGCCCTTCGCGATCCGGCTCGCCTCGGGTAGCTCGTACGCCTTGGCCCGGTAGACCCGGCCCTTGTTGGTGAAGAACAGAATCCAGTCGTGCGTGGAGCAGACGAAGAAATGGCTGACGATATCGTCCTGACGCAGGGTGGTACCGGAGACGCCCTTGCCGCCCCGCTTCTGCGAGCGGTACAGGTCGGTCTTGGTGCGCTTGGCGTACCCGGTCCGGGTGATCGTGACCACCACGTCCTCCCGGGCGATCAGGTCCTCCATCGAGACCTCGCCGTCGAACGGGATGATCCGGGTACGCCGTTCGTCCCCCCACTTCGCGACGATCTCGGCGAGTTCCTCGGAGATGATCTGCCGCTGCCGCTCGGGCTTGGCCAGGATGTCCTTGAGCTCGGCGATATCCAGTTCGATCTTCGCCAACTCGTCGACGATCTTCTGGCGCTCCAGCGCGGCGAGCCGGCGCAGCTGCAGGTCGAGGATCGCGGTGGCCTGGATCTCGTCGATGTCCAGCAGTCGGATCAGGCCGGTGCGGGCCTCCTCCACCGTCGGTGAGCGCCGAATCAGCGCGATCACCTCGTCCAATGCGTCCAACGCCTTGACAAGACCGCGCAGGATGTGTGCCCGCTCCTCGGCCTTGCGCAGCCGGTATGCGGTCCGTCGGACGATCACCTCGATCTGGTGCGCCACGTAGTACCGGATGAACTGCGCCAGGTTGAGCGTGCGCGGTACCCCGTCGACCAGCGCCAGCATGTTGGCGCCGAACGTCTCCTGCAGCTGGGTGTGCTTGTACAGGTTGTTCAGCACCACCTTGGCGACCGCGTCGCGCTTGAGCACGAGCATCAGCCGCATCCCGGTACGCCCGGAGGACTCGTCGCGGATGTCCGCGATCCCGGAGAGCTTGCCCTCCTTGACCAGCTCGGCCACCCGCTCGGCGAGGTTGTCCGGGTTGACCTGGTAGGGCAGCTCGGTGACCACCAGGCTGGTCCGGCCCTTGGTGTCCTCCTCGGCCTCGACCACCGCCCGCATCCGGATCGAGCCGCGCCCGGTGCGGTATGCCTCCTGGATCGCCGTCGTACCGACGATCAGGCCAGCGGTCGGGAAGTCCGGACCTTTGACGATGCCGATCAGCGCGTCCAGCGTGCTCGCCTCGTCGGTCTCCGGGTTGGCCAGGCACCACTGCACCGCGCTGGCGATCTCCCGCAGGTTGTGCGGCGGGATCTTGGTTGCCATCCCGACCGCGATCCCGTCCGACCCGTTGATCAGCAGGTTGGGTACCCGCGACGGCAGGATCGTCGGCTCCTGCGCCCGCCCGTCGTAGTTGGGTACGAAGTCGACCGTGTCCTCGTCGATGTCCCGCAGCATCTCCATGGCCAGCGGGTCCAGCTTGCACTCGGTGTAGCGCATGGCCGCCGCCGGGTCGTTGCCGGGGGAGCCGAAGTTGCCGTTGCCGTCGATCAGCGGGTAGCGCAGAGACCACTGCTGAGCCATCCGGACCAGCGAGTCGTAGATCGCCGAGTCGCCGTGCGGATGGAACTGCCCCATCACGTCACCGACGACCCGGGAACACTTCACGTAGCCGCGGTCCGGGCGGTACCCGGAGTCGTACATGGCGTAGAGGATCTTTCGGTGTACCGGCTTGAGCCCGTCCCGGATGTCCGGCAGTGCCCGACCGACGATCACGCTCATCGCGTAGTCGAGGTAGGAGCGCTGCATCTCGACTTCGAGCCCGACCGGCTCGATCCGGCCGCCGACGTGCGGCTCGAACGGCTCGATCGGAGTCAACTCCGGAGTGTCAGTCACAGTAAACCCTTAGTTATGTGTGGAAATCGCCTGTGGACAAAGCTGTGGACGCTGTGGACAAGAGCCGGACTCAGATGTCCAGGAACCGAACGTCCTTCGCGTTGCGCTGGATGAACGACCGCCGGGCCTCGACATCCTCGCCCATGAGCACGCTGAACAACTCGTCCGCGGTCGCCGCGTCGTCGAGGCTGACCTGCAGCAGGGTACGGGTGCCCGGGTTCATCGTCGTCTCCCAGAGCTCGGGGTAGTTCATCTCGCCGAGACCCTTGAACCGCTGGATGTCGTCCGGCTTGGCGTTGGGGCGCTTCTCCTGCCGGATCGCGATCAGCCCGTCGCGTTCCCGGTCGGAGTACGCGTACTGCGCGTCGTCACCCTTCTTGTTCCACTTGATCTTGTAGAGCGGGGGCTGGGCCAGGTAGACGTGCCCGAGCTCGACCAGCGGCCGCATGAAGCGGAAGAGCAGGGTCAACAGGAGGGTACGGATGTGCTGCCCGTCGACGTCCGCGTCGGCCATCAGCACGATCTTGTGGTACCGCAGCTTCTCGATGTCGAACTCGTCGTGGATGCCCGTACCCAATGCGGTGATCAGCGCCTGGACCTCGTTGTTCTTCAGCACGCGGTCGATCCGGGCCTTCTCCACGTTGAGGATCTTGCCCCGGATCGGCAGGATGGCCTGCGTCCTGGGGTCGCGGCCCTGCTTGGCCGAGCCGCCGGCCGAGTCGCCCTCGACGATGAACACCTCCGACACCCGCGGGTCGGTGGACTGGCAGTCGGCCAGCTTGCCCGGCATCGAGCCGGCCTCCAGCAGCGACTTGCGCCGAGCCAGCTTTCGCGCCTGGGCGGCGGCGATCCGGGCCCGCGCGGCCGCGGACGCCTTGGTGATGATGGTCTTGGCCTCGCCGGGGTTGCGCTCCAGCCAGTCGGCGAGCCACTCGTTGGACACCCGCTGCACGAAGCTCTTCATGTCGGTGTTGCCGAGCTTGGTCTTGGTCTGCCCCTCGAACTGCGGGTTGGCCAGCTTCACCGAGATGATCGCGGCCAGGCCCTCCCGGATGTCCTCGCCGGAGAGCTTCTCGTCCCCCTTGAGCAGCTTCTTGTCCGAGCCGTACTTGTTGATCACGCCGGTCAGCGCGGTCCGGAACCCCTCTTCGTGGGTACCGCCCTCGTGTGTGTTGATCGTGTTGGCGAAGGTGTACACCGACTCGCCGTACGACTCGTTCCACTGCATGGCGATCTCGACGGACATGTGCTCACCCTCGCCGCCGAACTCGATCACCGACTTGTGGATCGGGCTCTTGGTCTGGTTGAGGTGGCGGACGAAATCGGAGATGCCGCCCTTGTAGCAGAAGGTGACCTCCCTCTTCTCCTCGGTCGCCCCCTCCCGCTCGTCGCGCAGCGCGATGGTCAGGCCGCGGTTGAGGAAGGCCATCTCCTGCAGCCGTCGGTAGATCGTCTCGAAGACGAACTCGGTGCTCTCGAAGATCTTCGGGTCCGGCCAGAACGACACGCTCGACCCGGTCTTGCGGGTGGTCTCGCCCTTGAGCAGCTTGCCCGGCTTGGAGTAGGCGTAGTCCTGCCGCCAGACGTACCCGTCCTTGTGGATCTCGATCTTCATCCGGGTGGACAGCGCGTTGACCACGGAGACGCCCACCCCGTGCAGGCCGCCGGAGACCGCGTACGCCTTGCCGTCGAACTTGCCACCGGCGTGCAGGACGGTCAGGGCCACCTCGACCGCGGGCCGCTTCTCCACCGGGTGGATGTCGACCGGGATGCCCCGGCCGTTGTCCACCACGCGGACACCACCGTCGGCGAGCAGAGTCACCTCGATGTTGTCGCAGTAGCCGGCGAGCGCCTCGTCGACCGCGTTGTCCACGACCTCCCAGATCAGATGGTGCAGGCCGCGCTCGCCGGTCGTGCCGATGTACATGCCCGGGCGCTTGCGGACCGCTTCGAGTCCTTCAAGGACGGTGATGGACGATGCGTTGTAGTCGCCCGGCCTCTGCTTCGGCGCTGCCACTCTCGATCGCTTTCTCGCCCGTCCCGCCGCCGGCCGCGGTGGGGGTGGAGCGGGGTCAGGCGGCCAGGCTCCCCGGGTGCCGGCGCGCAGGGATCCCACCGCCTCGATGGTGGGAACCGACGCGCAGGTGCGGGGAGAGAGTCCGCTGGGTCCTGATCGGCTTTACTGCCTCGCCGTCAATCTTACTGTGTCAGTGCCGCCGAATGGGTGCGCGGCACCCCTCAAATCGCCGTAGCCGCCCGAACCGGCCCGCCTGCAACTCCCCCCACACGCCTGCCATCTGGGGACTGCTCACGCGGCGCACCGGAGGTCGGTACCGAACGACAACTCCGCCGGTTCGGAGGGTCGCGCGCGGTGCGTCCGGTGCCGTAGCCTGCGGCCCGACACGCGGGTACGACCGGCACGCGACACGCCATGGCGGATACGCCGACGGGAAGGGATGAGGCGATGGGCTTGGACAACGTCGCCGTGCAGTGGCCGCGTACCGGCCGATTCTACGAGCCGGTCGCGCCGGCCGAGTTCGTGGACTTCGCCGCGTTCGCCGAGAAGGTACCGGCCAACGCCGCGCCGGCCGCCGCGCTCGCCGACCACATCGCCGAGTCCGGTACGGTCCGGGCCACCGGCTACAGCGAGCTGGTCGACCTGCTGCTCGGGCTCAGCGGTGTGTTGTACGCCACCGACGCGGAAGCCGAGGACGAGGACCCGGTGATCGACCCGGACGGCTGCGCCTGGATCGCCGGCGGCCTGGAGCGCTTCGTGGCCGGCCACGCCGACTTCGGCGACGAGGTCACCTTCGACACGGTCGCCCAGGTGCTGCGCAGGGCGATCTCCTCCGGGCGGCTGCCCGAGCAGCAGCTGCGCTGGCTGGACGAGCGGCTGGCGGCTCTGCGCGACGAGGGCGGCGAGCCGCCGCAATGGAGCTTCACGCTCACCGAGCTGTCCGTGCTGGCCGGCTTCTACCGGCGCTGCGCCGACCGGGGCTTCGCGGTCTACGCCGACTTCTGAGCTCTTGGCGCTCGCCTTCGCTCGCGCGGGCCCGTGGCCGGGTTCAGCCGTAGGTGTCCCGCGGGCCCCGTCCGCGTACCCGCCGGGGACCCCGGCCCCAGGACGGTGCCGCCGGCCCGTGGATGTGCAGCTTGGTGACCACGTTGTGGCCGACGTTCGCGGCGATCCGGGTGAGCAGCCGGGCGGCCAGCAGCCGCAGCTGGGTCGCCCACGCGGTGGACTCCGCCTCGACGGTCAGCTCGCCGTCCGCCAGCTTGACCGGCCGGCAGTGCGACGCGACCTCCTCGCCGACCACCTTGGGCCAGTCGCCGAACACGGTCGCCTCGGCCGCCGGCCGCTCCCAGCCGCGCGCTTTGACCAGCTTGGCCAGCACCGAGCCGAACAGCTGCGGGTCCCGCGGGTCCGGTCCGGGCCCGGAGTAGCCGCGCAGCCGCCGGCCGGCGCCCCCGGTCTTCCCGGCGGACGGCCTCGCCGCCCGGCGCACCTTCGCCGCGTCCAGCACCGCCCGGGCGAGTTCGGGACCGGTCAGCTCCGGCTCATCCGGCACGGCGCACCTCCCCCTCGGAAACCTCATACCGTACGCCACCCAGCTTCGCCGGTATGTCCGCCGCGACGGCGCAGGTGATGAGCAGTTGCTCCGCCCCGCCGACCAGCTCGGCCAGCCGGTCCCGCCGGCCGGTGTCCAGCTCGGCGAACACGTCGTCGAGGGCGAGCACCGGCTCGATGCCCTCCGCGCGCAGCAGCTCGTACGCGGCCAGCCGCAGGGCCAGCGCCAGCGACCAGGACTCGCCGTGGCTGGCGTACCCCTTGGCCGGCAGGTCGCCGAGGGTCAGCGTGACGTCGTCGCGGTGCGGGCCGACCAGGGTCACCCCTCTGTCCACTTCGGACGGTCGGGCCTGCACGAGTGCCTCGGCGAGGGCCCGCGTCAGCGACGTGCGGTCCGGGCCACCCTCCACCACCGGGCGGTACGCCAGCGCCGCCGCCCCCTTCGACGCGGCCACGGCGGCGTAGGCCTTCGCCACGTGCGGGCCGAGCGCGGCGCACAGCTCCAGCCGGGCGGCCATCAGCTCCGCGCCGTGCTGCGCCAGGTGTACGTCCCACACGTCCAATGTGGACAGATCCCGCTGTCCGGCCCCCACCTTCCGGGCCAGGTAAGCCGTGCGCAGCAAAGCATTGCGCTGCTTGAGCACCCGCTCGTAGTCCGCCCGCACGGCGGCGTACCGGGGCTGCCTGGTCACCAGCAGGTCGTCCAGGTACCGCCGGCGCTCCGCCGGATCCCCGCGTACCAGCGCCAGGTCCTCCGGCGCGAACAGCACCATCCGCAGCGCCCCAAGGACGTCCCGTGGACGCCGGGCCGGCGCACCGCCCAGCCGGGCCCGGTTGGCCTTACCCGGCTCCAGCGCCAACTCCACCAGCAGAGACCGTCCATTGTGGACAATCTCGGTCCGGACCACGGCGTTCCCGGCGCCGGCCCGGACCAGCGGCGCGTCGGTGGCCACCCGGTGACTGTCCAACATGGACACGTAGTGCAGTGCCTCAAGCAGGTTGGTCTTGCCCACCCCGTTGGGGCCGAGCAGCACGCTCGATCCGGGCTCGAACTCGACGACCACCCGGGGGAAGGAGCGGAAGTCGACGAGCTCGAGTCGCCGGACGAACATCAGCCCTTCTTGACCGCGTGGCCACCGAACTGGTTGCGCAGCGCGGCGACCGCCTTCATCGCGGGGGAGTCGTCCTGCCGCGAGGCGAACCGGGCGAACAGCGCGGCCGCGATCACATTCATCGGTACGGCGAGCCGGATCGCCTCCTCGATAGTCCACCGACCCTCGCCGGTGTCGTCGGCGTACCCGCGCAGCGAGGCCAGCTTCGGGTCCTCCTCCAGCGCCCGGTCCAGCAGGTCGAGCAGCCAGGACTGCACCACGCTGCCCTTGCGCCAGGATTTGATCACGGCGGGGATGTCGGTGACGTACTCGGACGCCTCCAGCAGCTCGTACCCCTCGGCATAGGCGTGCATCAGCCCGTACTCGATGCCGTTGTGCACCATCTTGGCGTAGTGCCCGGCACCGACCGGCCCGGCGTGCGCGAACCCGAACTCGCCCTCCGGCTTGAGCGCATCGAAGATCGGCATGACCCGCTGGACGTGCTCGTCGGCCCCGCCGACCATCAGCGCGTATCCGTTCTCCCGCCCCCAGATCCCGCCGGAGACGCCCACGTCGAGGTAGCCGATGCCGTGCTCGGCCAGCCGCTTGGCGCGCGGCGGGTCGTCGCTGAAGCGGGAGTTACCGCCGTCGATCAGGATGTCCCCCTCCGACAGCATCCCGGCCAGCTCGCCGATCACGTTCTCGGTGATCGCGCTGGGCACCATCAACCAGACCACCCGGGGGGCGGCCAGCGCGCTGACCATCTCCGCCGTACTCGCCGCGTCGCTGATGTCGGGGTTGGGGTCGTACCCGACCACCTCATGCCCGGCGCGGCGCAGCCGCTCGCGCATGTTGCCGCCCATCCGGCCGAGGCCGACCAGTCCGAGCTGCATTGTGCTCTCCCCCTTCTTCAGGTCAACGCGGTGTCAGGTACCGATCCGGATCGGCATGATCAGGTACCGGTACCCGGTGATGAGCTCGCCGTCCTCCTTCGCCGGGGCCAGGACGGCCGGCTTGCGCGGGTCGGTCAGGGACAGCACCGCGACCGGCCCGTCCAGCGCGTTCAGGCCCTCCAACAGGTAGCCGGGGTTGAACGCGACCTGCATCGGCTCGCCCTCGTACCCGCACTCCATCGCCTCACTGGCCCGCGCGTCCTCGCTGCCGCCGGCTTCCACCACGAGCCCGTCCTCGCTGAACGACAGCCGTACCGGCGTGGTCCGCTCGGCCACCAGCGCGACCCGCTTGACCACCTCGACCAGCGCCGCCACCGGGATCCGGGCCTGCGCGGCGTGGTGGTCCGGCAGCAGGTTGCGCACCTTGGGGAACTCGCCGTCGAGCAGCCGGCTGGTGGTCCGCCGGGCACCGCCGACGAAGCCGATCATCCCCTCGCCCATCCCGCCCCGGGACAGCGCGACGGTCACCTCGCCACCCAGCGGCCCGAGCGCCTTGGCCGTGTCGGCCAGCGTCTTCGCCGGTACCAGCGCCTGCAGGCTGGCGTCGGGCGACTCCGGCCGCCAGGTCAGCTCCTTGATGGCCAGCCGGTACCGGTCGGTGGCCAGCAGGGTCATCGTGGACCCCTCCAGCTCCACCCGTACCCCGGTCAGCAGCGGCAGCGTGTCGTCGCGCCCGGCGGCCACCGCGACCTGGGCCACCGCGGCGGCGAAGGTGGCCGCGTCGACGGTACCGGCGGTCGAGGGCATCTCCGGCAGGGTGGGGTAGTCCTCGACCGGCATGGTGGGCAGGGTGAACCGGGCGCTACCGCAGACCAGCTCCAGGTGCGAGCCGACCGCGGCCACGTCCACCGGCTTGGCCGGCAGGGCCTTGGTGATCTCGGCGAGCAGCCGGCCGGAGACCAGCGCGGCGCCGTCGGCGTCCGCCTGCACCTCGGTGCTCACCTGGCTGGAGACCTCGTAGTCGAAGCCGGAGACGGTCAACCGTCCCTGGTTGACCCGCAGCATCACGCCGGCCAGGACCGGTACGGAGGGGCGGCTGGGCAGGCTCTTGGCGGTCCATGCCACAGCATCGGCGAGCGCGTCGCGCTCGACTCGGAACTTCATCGGCGGCCTCCGCGTCGACTCGTCAGGGTGCCACTCGAACTGTATGGCGCTGGTCCATCCGGCGTGCACCGGGTCCGCGGTTTTGGCATCCCCGGTTTTCCCACCCCTGGTGATTGCTTTTGATTTTCCTCTGAAGATCTATCTCATCGTCTTCTTCGCTCCTGTGCATTCTGTGGATAGACCTCGTTTCGGCTGTTCCGGGCCGGTATCCACAGGTGGGCAGGGTGTGCAGGACACTGCGGGTAACCGGGCTCCGCGTCCACAGCCGTGCCGGCCGCACCGGGTTGTCCCGCGCTGTCCACCGCTCATCCACCGGATACCCCCAGGAGTTGCCCCCAACTGTGTGGACCGGTACTCCACACCCCGTCCACCGGATCCGGGCGACGTCCACACCTTGTCCTCAGCGGTTGTCCACAGACTGTGGAAATAGATGTGCGTAACGTGGAACGCCAACTACTGATCGTGATTTACGGGGTCTGCTTGATCCGGTTGGTCAGCTCGGCGATCTGGTTGTACAGCGAGCGCCGCTCCGCCATCTGCTGGCGGATCTTCCGGTCGGCGTGCATCACCGTCGTGTGGTCGCGGCCGCCGAACGCCTGCCCGATCCGGGGCAGTGACAGGTCGGTCAGCTCCCGGCACAGGTACATGGCCACCTGCCGGGCGTTGACCAGCACCCGGGAACGGGAGTGCCCGCGCAGGTCCTCCAGGCTCACCCCGAAGTAGTCGGCGGTGGACGCCATGATCTGGTCGGCGTTGATCTCCGGGCCGGAGCCGTCCGGGATGAAGTCGCGCAGTACCTCCTCGGCCAGCGCGAGCTGTACCGGCGAGCGGGTCAGGCTGGCGAACGCGGTGACCCGGATCAGCGCACCCTCCAGCTCACGGATCGAGTTGACGATCCGCGAGGCGATGAACTCCAGTACGTCCGGCGGCGCGAACAGCCGCTCCTGCGCGGCCTTCTTCTGCAGGATGGCGATCCGGGTCTCCAGGTCCGGCGGCTGGATGTCGGCCAGCAGCCCCCACTCGAACCGGGTACGCAGCCGATCCTCCAATGTGGACAGTTGCTTGGGCGAGCGGTCCGAGGTGATCACCAGCTGCTTGTTGGAGTTGTGCAGGGTGTTGAAGGTGTGGAAGAACTCCTCCTGGGTACGCTCGCGGTTCTCCAGGAACTGGATGTCGTCGATCAGCAGGATGTCCACATCCCGGTACCGGCGCTGGAACGCCTGGGTCTTGTCGTCGCGCAGGGAGTTGATGAAGTCGTTGGTGAACTCCTCGGTGGAGACGTAGCGCACGAACCGGGCGTTGCCCAGGGTCGTGGCGTAGTGCCCGATGGCGTGCAGCAGGTGGGTCTTGCCCAGCCCGGAGCTGCCGTAGATGAACAGCGGGTTGTAGGCCTTGGCCGGCGACTCGGCGACCGCGACGCTGGCCGCGTGCGCGAACCGGTTGGACGAGCCGATGACGAAGGTCTCGAAGGTGTACTTCGGGTTGAGCCGGTTGCCGTCCCCGGTGCCCGCCGTGGGGCGCCGGTCGTCCCGGCCGGTGCCTGGTCGGTGCGGCATCGGACCGGTGGGCACCGGCCCGGGCGGGGACCCCACCGTGGTGGTCGGCGGGGACAGCGCCGCCGGTTGGTAGGCCGGGGCCGGATAGCCACGCCCGGCAGGGTCGAGCGCGGGGCTGTCGAAGAGGGTCTGCTCAGGGAGCCGGGCCGCCGGCACCGCGAGCGTCGGCTCAGGAGCCGGGGGTACCGGCGCGGGCGGGTAACTGGTCGGGTAGCCCATCGGCTGGGCTGGTACGAGCACCGGCTCGTCGGGCGGTCGGACCGTCACGGCCACCTGGATGGGCCGGCCGAGCCGGCGGGACAGGGCGCCGGTGATGGCCTCGCGCAGCTTGGACTCGATGACGTCCCGGGTGAAGGCGTCGGGTACCGCGATCAGCGCGGTGTCCTCGATGATCGCCCGTAACCGGGTCAACCGGAGGTACGCCCGCTGCTGGGCGGAGACGATGCCGTCCGCCAACTCGTCGGTCGCCGCTGTCCACAGCGCGCCGAGGTCGAGGCCGTCCGGCACTGTCGACCACCCCCCTCGCTCGCCGCGTTGTCCCCAGTTTTCACAGGCTGATTTGCACAGCCTGGGTACATCGCCCCGACCGCTGTACACAAGTTATCCACAGGCTGTGTACGGGCTGGTCAGGGCACCGATGCTGGTCGTTACGATCACCGCGCCGGCCCGGTTGCCCCCCAACCCGGTGCGATATACCGTCCCGAACGATCGATCACCTCGCCCGGTTTTGCCTAAGTTCGTGCACTGCTGCGGCCTTGTCGAGCACACCGGCAAGCGGGAAAGGCTAACAGGGCTATCCACACCCATTCAACGGCTGTCCACATAGTTGTGCTCCGGTTGTCCACACCCGCCCTGTATGTGGCTGCGCCAAGTTTCCTCCAAGATCGCCCGACCCGCTGGTTTACCCCGGGACGTTTCCCGCCTACCGCCGTTTTGACGCTCTCCCGACGCCCACGTACCCTGGAACGGCTGCCTGGTTGCGGTGGTCGTGCCACCCTGCCTACGAGAATTCCGAAGACGGAGAGCCTGACGTGAGCAAGCGCACCTACCAGCCGAACAACCGCCGGCGCGCGAAGACCCACGGCTTCCGCCTGCGCATGCGCACCAGAGCCGGTCGGGCGATCCTGTCGGCGCGCCGCGCCAAGGGCCGCACCGAGCTCTCGGCCTGAGGTCGTCGGAGGGTCGGGTGTTGGCCGCCGCGCAGCGCCTCCGGCGTCGCGGTGAGTTCGCCGCGACGATACGAGCCGGCCGCCGGGCCTCCCGGGGTGGGCTGGTCGTCCACCTGATGCTTCCGGAGAACCACGCCGAACCTGGTGTCGCCGCCGCGGTGGCCCGCGCCGGGTTCGTCGTACCCAAGGCGGTCGGCGCAGCGGTCCAGCGCAACAAGGTCAAGCGGCGGCTCCGGCACCTGGTGCGCGAGCGGATCGGGCGGTTGCCGGCCGGTACCGACCTGGTGGTGCGCGCCCTGCCGATCGCGGCGGACCGCTCGTACCAGGGACTCTCGTCGGATCTGGACGCCGCGCTTGCCGCGGCTCGGCGGAAGAAGCCACCGCGATGACCGCGTCCGAGACCAACCGCCGGACCATCCCGCAGCCCGCTTCTCCCGGTGCCCGTGTGCTGGTCCTGCCCATCATCGCGTACCGTCGGTGGATAAGCCCGGTACTGCCGGCGCGCTGTCGGTTCTACCCGTCCTGTAGCGCGTACGCCCTGGAGGCGCTCGCGACCCACGGGGCGTGGCGGGGCCTGCGACTGACGCTCTGGCGGCTGCTGCGCTGCCACCCATTCCATCCCGGCGGGTACGACCCGGTGCCGCCCAAGAGCTGAACCGACTGGAGAAGCGACGTGCTGGAACCGCTCTACTGGGGGATCTCCTGGATCCTGCTCCAGTGGCATGCCCTGTGGAACCTGGCCTTCCGGGGCGGTCAGTTCCTGGCCACCAACTGGGACTGGGTCCTGGCCATCGTCTTCCTGGTGCTGACCATCCGGGTGGCGCTGTTCCCGGTGTTCGTCAAGCAGATCAAGTCGCAGCGCGCGATGCAGGCGCTGGCCCCGCAGATCAAGGAACTCCAGGCAAAGCACAAGGGCGACCGGGAGACGCTCCAGAAAGAGATGATGGAGCTGTACCGGCGGGAGAAGGCCAACCCGCTGATGGGCTGCCTTCCGATGCTGGTCCAGATCCCGGTCATGTGGTCGCTCTTCCACGTGCTGCGCCACCTCAACCCGGACCGGGCGGAGAGCACCAAGAAGCTGTACGGCTGGACGGCCGGCCTGTTCGACAGCGCGGCGCACGCCAAGCTGTTCGGCGCGCCGATCGCGGCGACCTTCAAGTCCAGCCCGGCCGACCTGGCGCTGATGCACGCCAACGGGACCACGGTGAAGATCGTGGCGGCGATCCTGGTCGCCATCATGATCATCACAACCTATCTGACCAGCCGCCAGATGATCCTCAAGACCGGTTGGGCCGAGGACCCGCAGCAGAAGATGATGCAGCGGTTGATGCTCTACGGCATCCCGCTCTCGCTGCTGTTCTCCGGCACGCTCTTCCCGATCGGTGTGGTGATCTACTGGACCACCACCAACCTGTTCTCGCTCGGCCAGCAGTTCTGGGTGCTGCGCAAATACCCGCCGCCCCCGATGGCCAGCAAGACCGCCGGCACGACCGGGGCGGCCAAGGCCGGGGCGGGCAAGGCCGATGGTGGCTCCGCCAGTTCGCTGGTCGACACCATCCTCGGGCGCAAGCCGAAGAAGGCCGAGCCGGCGGCCAGCACCGCTCCGAAGGTGGATGGCAAGGCCCTCGGCCCCAGGCCGGGCGCCAAGCCGGTGAACCCGAAGAAGGCGCCGGCCAAGGCGACGAACCCCGCCGCCACCAAGGCAACCAACGCGACCAAGGCGGCCGGTGCGGCCAAGAGCACCGGTACCGCGAAGAGCACCGGTACGGCCAAGAGTGCCGGTACCGCGAAGAGCACCAACGCTGCCAAGGCGAAGCGCCAGACGGGTTGACGCGACACCGGCCGGTACGCGAGGCGTACCGGCCGGTTGGCGCTCCCCGCAGCCGAAGACGTCCTCGCACCGGCGGTACGCTGCCGAGGTCCGGGGGAAATGAAGATCGACGTTCCGGAGATGACAGTGACCGACACGACCTCAGCCGCTCCCGAGACCGAGGCAGCGGAGCAGCCGGCTTCCCAGGCGACCGAGTCCGAACTCTTCCGGCAGAGCGAGATCGCCGCCGACTACGTCGAAGGGCTGCTGGACATCCTCGACTACGACGGCGACCTCGATGAGCTGATCCAGAACGGCCGGCCGGTCGTGGAGGTGGTCGGCGGCCGGTTGCAGGCGCTGGTCGGCCAGCGTGGCGCCACCCTGGAGGCGCTGCAGGAGCTGACCCGGCTGGCCATCTTCCGGCAGACCGGTACGCCCAGCCGGCTGCTGCTGGACGTGGGCGGATACCGCACGGCCCGGCGTAAGGAGCTCGGCGCGATCGCCAAGAACGCTGCCGAGAAGGTCAAGGAGTACGGCGAGCCGGTACGCCTGGAGCCGATGTCGGCGTTCGAGCGCAAGTGCGTACATGACGTGATCAACGCGCTGTCCGGGGTGGAGAGCGAGTCGGAGGGCGTGGAGCCGGAGCGCCGGATCGTGGTACGGGCGACCGAGTAGCCGTGTCCGGAGCTGATCTGCCCGAGTCGTTGGTACCAGCGGCTCGGGTTCTCTTTGGGCAGCGTCTGCCGCTCGCCCGACGGTACGCCGAACTGCTCGCCACCGAGGGTGTGGTACGCGGGCTGGTCGGTCCCCGGGAGGCGCCTCGGATCTGGGATCGGCACCTGCTCAACAGCGCAGCCGTAATGGAAATGATCACCGATAAGGCATCGGTCATCGACGTCGGCTCCGGAGCCGGACTGCCCGGTATCCCGCTCGCACTCGCCCGGCCGGACCTGACCGTGATCCTGGTCGACTCGCTGGCCCGCCGTACCACCTTTCTCGACGAGGTGGTCGACGACCTGGGCCTGGCCGACCGGGTCTCGGTGACCCGCGGGCGGGCCGAGGAGCTGGCCGGCAAGCTTGCCCTGGCCGACGTTGTCACCGCCCGCGCGGTCGCCCCACTGGACCGGCTCGCTGCCTGGTGCCTGCCGCTTCTCGCGGTCGGCGGCCGGTTACTGGCCGTCAAGGGCGCCTCCGCCGAGGAGGAAGTGGCCACCCACCGCTCCACGATCAACCGGCTGGGCGGCAGCGATCCGGTGGTACACCTCTGTGGTGACGGGCTGCTCGACGAGCCGACCACCGTGGTCGAGGTCCGGGAGCGGGGATCGGCGCGAAGCCAGCCAGCCGTTCGGCGACGTCGGCGCTAGGCGCGCGCGACACGTTCGCTTCGCGGGACCGCAAGGACGTACGCTGACCGCGCGTCGCTAGTACGGTTCACACGGGGCCGTTCCCGCCGGAATCCCACCGGCGGCGACACCGGCGGGGCACACCCATCCGAAGCGGGCAGGGATGACACTGTGCACGAGACTGGCAGCTATGACAACCATCCGGTGAGCCAGCCAGACCACCAGAGCTGGCCGGCGTCCACCGGTCCTCAGGCGTTTCCGCACCCGACGGGCATTGAGTTCCATCTCGGGCCGATCCTGCCGGCGCCGGCTGTCCCGCCACGCGACAGTCAGCCCCCTACTTCCGTCCCCGGGACGGCATACTCGGGCAAGGACGGAGCGGGCGGACCGGCCCCGCAGGGCGCCCCCTCCCCCGGACCACACCCCGCGACGAGCCCTTCCGAGGCAGGTGGCGCCATGCCCGACGGACACGTTTCACGTGAAACAGAAGACCCACCCCTTGCGCAGGAGGCGAAGCGGGCAGTGGAGATCCTCAACCCGAGTGGCGAGATCACGATGCCCCGCCCCACGCGGCGCCGGGTCGTGTGCGTCGCGAATCAGAAGGGCGGCGTCGGCAAGACCACGACGGCGGTGAACATCGCGGTGGCTCTCGCGCTGCACGGCAACCGGGTACTGGTGATCGATCTCGACCCGCAGGGCAACGCATCGACCGGACTCAACGTGCCGCACCACGCGGGTGTACCGGACGTGTACGACTGCCTGATCGACGGTACGCCGCTGGACGACGTGACCCAGGCGGTGGACGGCATCCCGAACCTGTCCTGTGTACCGGCGACCATCGACCTTGCCGGCGCCGAGATCGAGCTCGTCTCCGTGGTCGCCCGGGAGTCCCGCCTCTCCCGAGCCATCCAGGGCTCCCCCACCGAGTACGACTACATCTTCATCGACTGCCCGCCCTCCCTTGGGCTGCTCACGGTCAACGCACTCGTCGCCGCCCAGGAGGTGCTCATCCCGATCCAGTGCGAGTACTACGCGCTGGAAGGGGTACAGGCGCTGACGAGCAACATCGCGCTGGTGAAGTCGCACCTCAATCCGGCACTGGAGATCTCCACTGTGCTGCTGACCATGTACGACCGGCGGACCCGCCTCGCCGACCTCGTCGAGCAGGACGTGCGCAACCATTTCGGTGACAAGGTGCTCCAGGCGGTCATCCCGCGCAACGTCCGGGTCTCCGAGGCGCCGAGCTACAGCCAGTCCGTCATGACGTACGACCCCGGCTCCCGGGGTGCGATGAGCTACTTCGAGGCGGCTCTGGAGATCGCGGAGCGGGGTGCCCGGGTGGGTGGTGTGGCGTGAGCAAGGTACGCGGCGGACTGGGTCGGGGACTTGGCGCACTGATCCCGAGTGGTCCTGCCCCGACCGAGGCGTCGGTCCCAGTTGTTCGGGATGGCGCGGCTCCGGCCGCCGAGTCGGCGGTGGCGCTCGCACACGAGTTGACTCCGGTACCTGGCGCGCGCTTCGCCGAGATCGCGGTTGACTCGATCGTCCCCAACCCGAAGCAGCCCCGTACAGTCTTCGACGAGGAGTCGCTGGAGGAGCTGAAGATCTCCATCGAGGAGGTCGGCTTCCTGCAGCCGATCGTGGTTCGGGAGATCGGTCCGCAGAAGTACGAGCTGGTGATGGGCGAGCGCCGGTGGCGGGCCGCCCAGGCGCTCGGGCGCGACGTCATTCCGGCGATCGTCCGGGATACCCGTGACGACGCGATGCTGCGCGACGCGCTCCTGGAGAACATCCACCGGGCGGACCTCAACCCGCTCGAAGAAGCGGCCGCGTACCAACAGCTGCTCGACGAGTTCGGTGCCACCCACGAGGAGTTGGCCCGCCGGATCGGCCGGAGCCGGCCGCAGATCTCCAACACCATCCGGCTGCTGAACCTGCCTTCGGCGGTTCAGCGCCGGGTCGCCGCTGGCGTACTCTCCGCCGGTCACGCCCGGGCGCTGCTGAGCCTGGAGGATCTCGATCAGCAGGAGACGCTCGCGCAGCGGATCGTCGCGGAGGGGATCTCGGTGCGGGCCACCGAGGAACTGGTCGCCCTCGCTCTGTCCGGCGGACCGGCGAAGGCCGCGCCCGCGAGGCGCCGGGCCAAGCCGCATGCGCCGGCCCTGGCCGATCTCGCCGAGCGGCTCTCCGATCGCTTCGACACTCGGGTGAAGGTGGACATCGGCCGGAGCAAGGGGAAGATCACGATCGAGTTCGCCACGGTCGACGACCTTGAGCGGATCGTCGGCATCATCGGGGTCGAGAGGGAGCGACCCGCGTGAGTGGGTAACGAGCGCGTCGAGCCGACGGCCACCCGGAATCCGGGTGGCCGTTTTCTTGCCCGTCACCGCAGACGGCCGACCGGACATGGCCTCGTCGGTTGTCCACAGCCGTTATCCACAGGAGGCTTCTGTTTCACGTGAAACCGCCTGTGAAAGGGGGTCGCCCCCTGTGGATGACGGATGGGAGACTGCGCCGTGAGCCAATATCGGGTCCACGCCCGCAACGCGGCGGCGATGTGGGAGGCGCTGTCCGAGGGACACGGGACGCTGCTAGTCGGTACCGAGGAACTGCGTATCGTGGCCCCGTCGCCATACCATGCGCTCCGGGCGATCGTCGTCGACCCGGTCGCCAACCGGGCCGCCACAATCACCGCGATCGTTGACACCGTGGTCGGAACCTCGGGTGCCGCCCGTCAGGTGGTGGAGGACGCCAGTGGTGAACTCGACCTGAGCCGGCACGGGCTGGAGATCCGGTTCCGCTTGACTGTGATGGCCCGGCCGCCGGGTGCGTGGAAATCCGATCCGCCCCCGCCGGGAGTCCGCGTCGAGCTGGTGACCGACCAGGAGACCCTGAGCATCGCGGAGCAGATCCTCATCTCGGTCTTCCCCCCGCCCGGGATGCCAGCCGACCTCCGCGGGCGGATCCAGCCGGTACGGGTGCTCGGGATCCCGGGGTGGCGGGTGTGGCTCGGGTACCGGGACCGGGTACCGGCCGGGGCGGCGTACACCTATCACGACGGGTTGAGCCTCGGGGTGTACCAGGTCGGTACCCTCCCGGAGCACCGCGGCCACGGTGTCGCCCGAGCCATCATGTCAGCGATCCTGCGCGCGTACCCGGACAAGGTTCTGACCCTGAGTGCGACCGATCAGGGCCGCCCGCTCTACACCGGGCTCGGCTTCGACGTGTCGAGCGAGGCCGTTTGGTGGCGGCCCATCCGCTCGGGGGACGACAGCGGCCAAGGGCTCCGCTAGGGTCGGTCTCGTGCCCGACACCCCCCGCAGACTTCCTGATTTTGTTTCCTGGCCGAGCTTCCCGTTCGAGGGTGACCTGCGGGTCAGACCGCTGGAACCGACCGCCGATACTGAGCCGCCCCGCGAGGGCGAGGAGGCGAGCACGTGCGTTTCGTGCCGCGCCTCCGACAACGCGTACGTCTGGGTGAGCGAACGCTGGCGGGTCCGTGCGCTGGACCATCCGACCGGCCTGCCGATGGTGCTGATCCTGGAGTCCCGCTCCCACCTCGACCTGGGCGACCTACCCAACCTGCTCGCCGCCGAGCTCGGCGTGATGACAGTACGCCTGGAGCGGGCGATCCGGTCCCTGGACGGCGTGGCTCGGGTTCACGTACATCGGTGGGGCGACAGCTCGGCACACCTGCACCTGTGGTTCCTCGCCCGCCCATACGGCAGCCTCCAGCTGCGCGGGTCGTTCCTGCACATGTGGAACGACATCCTTCCGCCGGTCTCCGAGGCCGGCTGGCGGGAAAACCTGGCGATGGTGGCCGCGTGGCTCGCCGAGTTCGGCGGACGTCCGATCGCCGAGCCACCCCGCATCGACTGGCAGGCGCCGGCCAGGCTGACCGACTCGACGCCGACCGATGACGCGCCCGGTACAGCGGAGTCCCGTGCCGCGCGGGCGCCCGCGTAGCGCTCAATGTTTCACGTGAAACGGCCCCCCGCTCAGCGGGGGGCCGTTTGCCGTTCGAGACCGGCTCAGTGTCGGTTGGCCGCCCGGGTAACCAGACCGGCGAGGACTTTTCCGAAGTCGAGACCGGCCGCGCCCACCGCCATCGGGAGAAGCGAGGTCTCGGTCATGCCCGGCGCAACGTTCACCTCCAGAACGTGTACCGAGCCGTCCGGCGACACGATGAGGTCCACCCGGGAGAGGTCCCGTAGGCCGAGGGCGCTGTGCGCGGCGACCGCCGTCTGGGCTACCCGGTTCGCGACGTCCGGTTCGAGTCGAGCCGGTACGTGCCAGGTGGTCAGACCGGCGGTGTACCGGGCGGCGTAGTCGTACACCCCGTTCTGCGGGACGATCTCGACGGCCGGGAGCGGCGCGGGGCCATCCCCCAGGTCGACGATCGAGACGGCGACGTCAACTCCGGCGACGTACCGCTCGACGAGCGCCGTCTGGTCGTACGCGAAGCAGCCCACCATCGCGGACGGCAGCTCGGTCGGCTCGCGTACCACCATGGCGCCCAAGCCAGAGCCACCCTGCGCCGGCTTCACCATGAGCGGCAGCCCGAGCCGGGCCACGATCCGGTCCAGGACGGCACTCGCGCCGAGCTCGGAGAACCGCTCGTGCGGTAGGGCCACCCAGTCCGGTGTCGGGATGCCGGCCTCGCGGAGCACCGCCTTCGCGGACGGCTTGTCCCAGGCGACCCGGGCGGTCTGCGCGTCGCAGCCCACGTAGGGCACGCCGCACAGGTCGAGCACGCCACGCAGCGAGCCGTCCTCACCGGGCGCACCGTGCAGCGCGATGATCACCGCATCCGGCGGCTGGGCCAAGAGTGCGGGGAGCAGGTTGATGTCCGCGTCGCGTACCGTCGCGTCGACGCCGACCGCGCGGAGCGCGTCGAGCACCCGCCGGCCGGAGCGCAGCGACACCTCGCGCTCGTACGAGAGACCACCGGCGAGGACCAGAACGTGAGGTTCCATGCCCGGCATCATTCCAGCCCGGGTGCCGGGGTGTTCCCGGCGGCCGCCCCGAAGGTGGTCGCCGGAGTCCAGGTGACTCCGGCCGGTGTGCGAGTCGAGGCGGTGCCGAACTCAGCGCGTACCAGCGTCTCCTGCTCGACCACCGCGGCCAGCCGGCGGACTCCCTCCCGGATCCGCTCGGGCGGCGGGAAGCAGTACGACAGCCGCAGGTGCGAGCCGCCCGAACCGTCGGCGAAGAACCCGGTGCCGGGCACGTACGCGACCCGGGCGGCGATCGCGCGCGGCAGCATCTCCTTGGAGTTCAACCCGTCGGGCAGGGTCAGCCAGACGTAGAAGCCGCCCTCCGGCCGGGTCCAGTGGGCGCCGGCCGGCATGAGGTCGGTGAGTGCGGCGAGCAGCGCGTCCCGCCGCTCCTGGTAGACCGTGCGGAACGTCTTGATCTGCTCGCGCCACGGCATGGTGGCGAAGTAGGTGGCGACGGCCGTCTGCGCGAACATGCTCGGGCAGAGGATCTGTGCCTCGGAGGCGATGACCAGCTTCTCCCGTACCGCGTGCGGGGCGAGTACCCAGCCGACCCGCAGCCCGGGCGCGAAGGTCTTGGAGAACGTGCTGACATAGAGCACGCCGTCCCGGTTCTTCGAGCGGAGCGCGGGCAGCGGCTCCCCCGCGAAGCCGAGCAGCCCGTACGGGTCGTCCTCGATCACCAGCAGCCGGGCTCGCTCCGCGATGGCGAGGATCTCCTCGCGGCGGGGCGCGGAGAGGGTCACTCCCCCGGGGTTGTGGTAGTTGGGCACGGTGTAGAGAAACTTTGCGCGCTTGCCGGCCCGGGCCACGGTCTCCAGCGCCTCGGCCAGCGCGGCGGGGATCAGCCCGTCGTCGTCCATCGGGACGTGTACCACGTCCGCCTGCGCGACCTGGAAGACGCCGAGCGCTCCGACATAGCTCGGTCCCTCGGCGAGCACCACGTCGCCCGGGTCGAGGAAGACCCGGGACACCAGGTCGAGAGCCTGCTGGCCGCCGACCGTGACGACCACGTCATCCGGTGAGGCACCGGTCGACGCGTCGATCCCGGACAGCGACATGATCTCGCAGATCCGCTCGCGTAGGCCGAGGTCGCCCTGGCCGCCGGAGTATTGCAGGGTGGTCGCGCCCTGCTCGCCGCCCAGCTGCGCCATCATTTCGCCGACCGCGTCGAGCGGCAGCGCGGAGACGAACGGGGCACCACCGGCGAGCGAGACGACCTCGGGACGGCTGGTCACGGCGAAGAGGGCACGGATCTCCGAGGCGGTCATGCCACGGACCCGTTGGGCGTACCGATCGGTGTAGTCGTCGAGCGTCGTACCGGTCACGGTCGCGTTCCCTCCCTTGAGGCGGGGGTCAGGGGCGGCGCCGTCGAGGGTCGCGGCTGCGCTGCCAGCGGACCGGGCGACCGGCGCCAGGTTTGTCGATCGTACTCTGCCGGACAACTCCCACAGCAGGCGTTTCCCGCGTACGATCGGTCAGTTGGGGGCTGCCAAGCGGGTGGCGGTAGGGCCAATTTGTTCGGTAGGGAAGCGCCGATGTCTCGACGCCTGGTCAACCTGACCTTGGACACGCTTGAGGACCTGCCGCGGTCCTGTCGCATGTGCGTCTTCTGGGAGCTCGATCCGGTCGCCGCCGAGCGGGCGTGCGCCGCCGGCGATCCGGGCCTGGAAAAGGAGGCGTGGATCTCGCAGACCCTGCTGGAGTGGGGCTCCTGCGGGAAGTTGGCATACGTCGACGGGATGCCGGCCGGATACGTGATGTTCGCGCCGCCGGCGTACGTACCCCGCTCGATGGCCTTCCCCACCTCGCCGGTTTCCGCCGACGCCGCCCTGCTGATGACCGCGCACGTGGTGGCCCCGTTCGCCGGTGGCGGGCTGGGCCGGATGCTGGTTCAGGGAGTCGCGCGCGACCTGACCAAGCGGGGCATCAAGGCGATCGAGTCGTTCGGCGACGCCAAGTTCGGCGAGCCGGACGAGCACGGGGGCGGGTGCCTGGCACCCGCGGACTTCTTCCTGTCGGTCGGCTTCAAGACGGTACGGCCACATCCGCGGTACCCGCGCCTGCGGCTGGAGTTGCGCACCGCGTTGTCCTGGAAGTCCGACGTCGAGTACGCGCTGGAGAAGCTGCTCGGTTCGATGAGCCCCGAGTCGTTGCTGCGGCCGGTCCGTCCGGCCACCCGCTCGACGTCAATGCCCGGCGGGCTCAGAGCGACGGCGCACTGACCACCGCGGCACCGGCCACACTCGCCCGGATCGACGACACATCGATGGAGCCGGTCGGTACGTCCTCCTCGACCGGAAAGTACATCCGCTGGACGGCCGCCATGATGGCTTCCACCACCCGGTCCCGGAACAGCGGGTCGATCAGCTTCTCCCGGTCGAGTGGTGAGGTGAGGTAGCCGACCTCGACGCGTACCGCCGGCATCCGGGTCAGCCTCAGCAGCTCCCAGCGTTTCGCATGGGTCTGGCAGTTGCGCAGCCCGGTACGCATGACGATCTCGCGCTGAACCAGGCCGGCCAGGCGCTCGCCCACGGTCGAGGTGACGCCGCTCTCCGAGCCGTAGTGGTAGGTGGCCACCCCGTGCGCTTCCGGGTTGGCGTGCCCGTCGATGTGCAGCGAGATGAACAGGTCGCCGCCGAGGTCGTTGGCCAGTTGGGCGCGTTCCCGGTCGGTCAGCTGGGCCCCTGGGGCCGGGCCCCGGGTCAGGTGTACCCGCATGCCAGCCGCGCCGAGCCGCCCCTCCAGCCGGCGGGCCAGGTCGAAGGCGAGATCGGCCTCGGTCCACCGGAGCAGCCCGTCGGGCACGGTCACGCCGGCGTCCGGGCCGCCATGCCCGGGATCGATGACAATCGTTTTGTCGACCAGGGCCCGCCCGGAGCCGTGCAGCTTGGCGGTCTCCCGAAGGACGAGCGGAGCACCGCCGATGACCTTGCGGCCGAGGCGGCGCAGCGCGTTCATCGTCTGCGGGCCGCAGGCGCCATCCGGCACCAGGCCGACCTCCCGCTGGAAGGTGGCCACCGCCCGGGCGGTCCGGGTGCCGTAAATGGCGTCCGCGCGGCCCACGTCGTATCCCATCTCCAGCAGCCGTTCCTGCAACTGGCGGACGTCGTCGCCGATCAGCGGGTCGGGCAGGGCCTGGTAGAGGCTGCGGGCACCGAGCCGCCACCGGGCCGCGTCCAGCGCGCGCCAGGTCTCCTCGCCGACTCCACCGTCGACGGACAGGCCGTGGCCCTGCTGGAAGGCGCGGATCGCCAGCTCAGTTTGGTTGTCAAACTCAGGCTCGTCCTTGGCGTCGTACCCCGCCGTATCGGTGGGCAGCAGATCCAGGATGCGTAGCACGGCGCGAATCTCCGCCACCGCGGCACCGCGGTCGCCCCGCCTGATCGTGCGCATCCGGCCTCCTTCGACGGTCCATCAGCTGGTACCCAGCCTGAACCTGATCTACCGGGAGCGTACCGTGATCCGTCCACGAAAACCGCGTACCGCCATCACCGCCGTGTCCGCCGAACCGTCGCACACCCCGCGCTTGGCATACCAGATTTCGGCCGGGGTGGCATGCGAACGTCAGAGGGCCGACTCGATCAACCGCACCAGGTCGCCCTTGGGTCGCGCGCCGGCCAACGACCGCACCGGCTGCCCACCCTTGAACACGGTGAGCGTGGGTACGGACAGCACCTGGTAGTCACGGGCGGTGTTCGGGTTGGCGTCGATGTCCAGCTTCACGATCTTGACCTTGTCGCCCATCTCCTTGGCGATCTCTTCCAGTACCGGCGCGACGCGCAAGCACGGTACGCACCACTCGGCCCAGAAGTCGACCAGGACCGGGGTATCGGCCTGGAGGACCTCGCTGACGAAGTTGGCGTCGGTCACCGCCGTGAAGGCTCCCATGGAACGTGCTCCCCTAGCTTCTCGATTCCTCGCCGGCCGAGGGCCGCCGAGCTGCTGATTCCGTGCCGGCCGAGGCCAGCGGGGGTGGTTTCGAGCCGGCCGAGGACCGGCTGACTCGCCGTCGGACGGCAGGTTCAGCGGGCGTCCTCGTCCTCCCGGGCGGCGATGTACCGCTCGGCGTCCAGCGCGGCCACCGTGCCGGTACCGGCGGCGGTGATCGCCTGGCGGTACGTGTGGTCGACCAGGTCGCCAGAGGCGAACACGCCGGGGATGTTGGTACGGCTGCTCGGCTGGTCCACCAACACGTACCCGTTCTCGTCCAGGTCGATCTGGCCGCGGAACAGCTCGCTGCGCGGGTCGTGCCCGATCGCCACGAACACGCCCTTGGTGTCGAGCGTGGACTCGGCGCCGGTCCGGGTGTCCCGCAGCTGGACGCCGACGACCTTGCCGTCCTTCCCGAGCACCTCGGTGACCACGCTGTTCCACCGAACGGTGATCTTCGGGTTGGCCAGCGCGCGCTGCGCCATGATCTTGCTGGCCCGGAACTGGTCGCGACGGTGGATGATGGTCACCGACTCGGCGAACCGGGTGAGGAACGTGGCCTCCTCCATCGCCGAGTCGCCGCCGCCGACCACGACGATCGGCTGCCCGCGGAAGAAGAACCCGTCACAGGTCGCACACGAGGACACCCCGTGACCGAGCAGTTCGCGCTCGCCCGGTACGCCCAGCGGACGCCAGGCCGAACCGGTGGCCAGGATGACCGCGTGGGCGAGGTACTCGGCCTTGTCGACCAGTACCCGCTTGACCGGACCGGTCAGGTCCACCTCGGAGACGTCGTCGGTGAGAAACTCGGCACCGAAGCGTTCGGCCTGCTTGCGCATGTTGTCCATGAGTTCCGGACCCATGATCCCGTCCGGAAAGCCGGGAAAGTTTTCCACGTCGGTGGTGGTCATCAACGCACCACCGGACTGGGCACCCTCTATCACCAGCGGGTGGAGGTTGGCGCGCGCGGCATACACGGCGGCCGTGTAGCCGGCCGGACCGGAACCGATGATGATCACGTTACGGATGTCGCTCACTGACGCTCCTCACTGATGTCGCACCACCAAACGCCATCGTACGAAGCCTGAATTCCCCGCGCGCGGCAGCGGTGCCGCATGTCACCCGGTCCGGCTGGCCCGCTCGTCCGGACCGGCTCCGGGCTGGCCGCAGCGCGGTCCCGCCACCACGATCACCCGGGTCCCGCCGGCGTCCAGCACCACGATCAGTGCCGGGGTGTCGAGGTAGTAGGCGTAGTCGACCAGCACCGGATAGCCGCCGTGCGCGGCCGTGATCGCGGCCAGGCAGGCGTCCAGCGCGGGTTGGTTCTCCAACCGGTCGATCCCTGCGGCCGGGTGGGGCACCTGCGGAGCCACGCCCGCCGTGTCAGCCGGGCCGCCGCTGGCACTCTTCCCGCCGGACATCATTTCGCGCCCCACGCTCGGCAGCGTCTGTGCGGTGTAGTTGGTCCCGCTGTGCTGGATGGTCGGCGGCGGAGCGCCCGCCGGCCGCGGGGCGGAGTTGAACTGGCTGCCGGCGCTGTTTCCGGCCGTCTGCCGGGCGGTGTTGCCGAGCACGGTGATCCCACCGAAGATCGCCGCGACAACCGCGGCCGCCGTGGCGACCCAGGCCGTGCGGCGCATCCAGCGCCGCCGGGCGGAAAGATCGATGATCTCGGCGGTACGGGTACCCGCCGGTGGGCTCTGCAGTGCCAGCACCGCTTCCAGCCGCTCCGCCACGTCCTCGGGCATCGGGGCGTCGCTGAGCCCGCAGAGCGCGTCATCCAGCCGGGGACCTGCGGCGGTGAGATCCGCATAGGCCCGGGCCCACGCTGGATCCTCGTCGATCAGCCGGTCCACCTCGGCCGCCTCGGCCGGGTCGAGCAGGTCGGCGGCGTATTCCGCGAGCCGATCCAGGTCTTGTTCGTTGATCGGACTCACCGCCCCTCCTCGCCGGTCGTGGTGCGCTCGACTGGCGCACCACTTTGCGATGGGACGTCCCGATCGGACGGCGGGTTCCGCAGGTAGCCGAGGAGTGTCGCAAGTCTCGCCCGGCCCCGGGCGCACCGGCTCTTCACCGTGCCCTCGGGTATGCCGAGGATCGCCGCCGCCTCTCCGACGGGGTACCCCTGCACGTCGACCAGGATGATAGCGGCGCGCTGCTCGACCGGGAGCCGGGCGAGCGCCGCCCGCACGTCCATCGCGGTGTCCGAGTCGACCGGAGCCACCGGCAGTGGCTCCGTCTCCGGCAACGGCACCGTCGGCCGGGCGGTGCGCCGGCGTACCCGGTCCAGGCAGGCGTTGACCACGATCCGGTGCAGCCACGTGGTGACCGCGGAGTCGCCACGGAACCGGTGCGCCGAGCGGTATGCCGAGATCAGCGCCTCCTGGAGCGCGTCGGCAGCTTCCTCGCGGTCGCCGAGGGTACGCAGGGCAACCGCCCAGAGGCGGTCCCGGTGCCGGCGTACCAGCTGGGTGAACGCGTCCCGGTCGCCGTCGACGTGGGCACGCAGCAGCGCCCGGTCGTCGGGTACCCGCTGATCGTCCACGGCCTGAACCCTATCGACCGCGCGCTCGCCCGTGCGTGCCCCGGCCACATCGAAATGTCGTGCTAGTTGCCGGAGATCTCGATCTCCTCGATCCGGACCTGGTAGCGGCTCGGGTCGTCGACCGCGGGCGGCAGCTTGCTGATCCAGATCAGCAGGTACTGCACCGGCTCGCCATCGGAGTTGAGCACGATCGTCGAGCCAGCCTCCTGCGGCTGGCCGATCAGCTGGTAGGTCTGGTAGATCTGTTCGTCCCCGTCGGCGTTGGCCGATGGGAGGCTGGTGCCCTTGCGCAGCTCCACTGTGGCGCCCCGGTTGGCGAAGCTGATCTTCACGGTGGTCACCGCCTTCGGCGCGCCCAGGTCGATCAGTACGCCCATGCCCGGCTTGCTCCCGCCGAACTCCGGGTTGTCCCGGTAGTGGTCGGTCTTCCAGTACGTCGCCGGGTTGCCGTCGACCATCGCGCCGGCCCCGGTCAGCTCGGTGCGGTCGCCCTTCTTCGAGTCGACGATGCGCAGTTGGGACGCGGTGAGCGGGATCGGGGCGGGCTGTCCGTTGGGCCGGCCGGCGGCGCCGGAGGCCGTGGTGGCCGGCCGGGCACCGGCACCGGCGTCCGGGCCGGACAGCGCCTTGATGGTCAGGAGCAGTCCGGCGAGCGAGAGGACCAGCATCACGGCGACACCGATCACCAGCTTGCTCACCGAGCGGCGGCGTTCGGTCGCCGGGCCGCCCGGATAGCTGGGCTGCTCGAAGTCGAGCGGGCCACCCGAGCTGAAGAACGCCTCCTCCCGGTCGCCCTCAAGCCGGTTGAGGTGCGCCGAGAGGACATCGGCCGAGGGCGGCGCGAGGGTGCTGTCGAGCAGGTCGATAGCCAGGTCGGAGAGGTGCCCGGGGACACCGCCACGGATCTGGCGGGGCGGCACCGGAAAGCCGGTCGGGTCGCGGGTGGCGTCCGGCAGGGTGGATGTGCCGGCCTCGGCCCGCGGCCAGTGGCCGGTCAGTGCGCAGTAGAGCACCGCGCCGATCGCGCGTACGTCGGCGTCGGGCGTGGTGGCCTCGTCGGCACGCGCGTCGGAGAGCACCACCCGGCCGTCCGAACCGATGAGTACGGTGCCCGGGTGAATGTTGCCGTGGGCCATTCCGGGACCCACCGTCGACCCACTCCCGTACGACGTATGCGCGGGTACTCTCGTCGATCGTGTCGTACACGTCGACCAGGTGCGGATGGACCACCCGGCTCGCGGCGACCGCGGCGTCGAGCATCTCCACCGCGGACTCCCCGCCCGGATAGCGCATGACCACCGCGACCGGACGGCGCAGCACCACGTCGACTCCGCGCCAGACCTGCCGGCCGAAGGCGTCGTTGTTGATGTGCTCCTGCAACTCGTAACGCTCGGCGAGCACCTCCCCGACGGAGGGCGTGCCGAAGGTCAACACCCCGGGCGTACCGGGCGACTCGGGACCTTCGTCCACTTGGGTCACCCGTCCTCCCTCCGGTCGAGTTCGCCGCTGCCAGGATTGACCTTACCCGGGTGGCGCGTCGCCACCCGCGCGCTCATTCTTCGCCGTTTGGCAGACCGACGCCAGTTAGGTCGGTCGGGTGCATACCGTAATCGTTATCGAACCAGGCGTGATCGGACCATTCCCCAGACATCGCTGACCTCCTTAACTCGGAGTCCAACGGCGGCGGCGAGATACACGGCGGTGAGGATCAATCCGCCGATACACAGCTCGAGGATGCTGGCGAGCTTGCCGAGCCCGATCGCGTGCTGCAGGATCAGCGTGATCAACAAGGTGGGTACCGCCGCGATCAGCGCCGCCGCGGTGAGCTTGAGCACGGTGTTCAGCACCTGGGACAGGCCCAGCCGGCCGACCCGGCGGCGCAGCAGCCAGTAGCCGAGCAGGCCGGCGGCGGCGAAGGAGACCGCGTTGCCGATCATCAGGCCGGCGGCCACCGCGCTGGCCGCGAGCGTCAGGTACAGCACCACGTCGATGACGATCCGCAACCCGGCCACCGGCAGGTTGAGCAGGGCCGGCGTCTTCGTGTCGGTCAACGCGTAGAACGCGAAGATCTGTAGCTGGCTGATCGCGAACGGGACCAGCCCGAGGCCGGCCGCGGCGATCACCCAGCCGGTCGCCACCGAGTCGTCATGCCCGTAGCTGCGGAACTCGAACAGCGCCACGCCGAGCTGGCGGCCGAGCACGATGTAGAGCACGGTCGCCGGGATCAGGATGACCGCGGACAGCCGGGTACCCATGGAGAGGTGCGCCGCCAGGTCGTCGTAGCGGTGCTCGGCGGCCGCGGCGGACATCCGGGGCAGCAGCGCGGTGATGATCGAGACCGCGACGATCCCATGTGCCATCATGAAGATCAGGTATGCGTTGTTGAAGACCATCGGTCCCGGCCCCTGATGCTTGCTCGCAGCCTGGGCCAGCGCGAGTACCACGAGCAGGGCGATCTGGCTGACCACCACGTACCCCAGCATCCAGCCGCCGACCCGGCCGAGCTCGCGCAGGTGCAGCTCGCGCCAGTCGAGCCGCCACCGCCAGCGGAAGCCCACCTTGCTCAGGGCCGGGAACAGCCCGGCGGCCTGCACCACGATGCCCAGGGTGGTACCGATCCCGAGGACCAGCACCTGGCCCATGGTCACCTGCTCCGGGCTCAGCTCGCGCGCGTCGGTCCAGATCAGGATGAACGCCCCGGCGGTCGCGATCACCACGATGTTGTTGAGGATCGGCGTCCACATCGGGGCGGCGAAATGCCCGCGGGTGTTGAGGATCGCGGCGAGCAGCGCGGCCACCCCGTAGAAGAAGATCTCCGGCAGCAGCAGGTAGCCGAACGTGGTGATCAGGTGCTTGTTGGTCGCGCTGGAGGTGCTCGCCAGCAGCTCGGTGAAGAGCGGGGCGAGCAGGACCGCGAACACCGTCGCGACGCCCAGAAAGATGGTGGCCAGGCTGAGCAGGCGCTGGGCGTACGCCTCGCCGCGGTCCACGTCCCGGGTGCGCGCGCGCACCAGCAGGGGTACCACCACGCTCGCCAGTACCCCGCCGAGCAGCAGCTCGTAGACCATGTTGGGCAGGGTGTTGGCCAGCGTGTAGTCGTCGGAGAAGGCGCGGGCCCCGATCGCCGCGCCGATCGCGACGGTCCGAACGAACCCGGTCAGCCGGCTGGCCAGGCTGCCGACCGCCATCACCGCGCTGTTGCGGGTCACCGATGCGGTGGTCTCCTCCGGCACCGGAGCCGCCCCGGGCAGTACCACGGTCGCATCGTGCGGGACGGCCGGGATGACCACCGTCGCGTCGTCGTCCGGCCGCCGGCCATACACCGTCATGCCGCAGACCTTAGCCCGGCTCCGCCCGGGTTAACGCCGGAGGCGGCCGAGCTGACGGTCAGTCCGGGCGCTGACGGTCAGTCCGGGCGCTGACGGTCAGTCCGGGCGCTGGGGAGATGTCTCAGTCGGCGATGACCAGTTCGCCGACCTCGCTGTCCAGCGCGTCCCGGGCAGCGCTGGACAGCCCGGAGTCGCTGATCAGGATGTGCGCGTCGTGCAGCGCCGCGATGGTGGAGATGCCGACCAGCTCCCACTTGGTGTGGTCGGCGACCACGACCAGCCGGCGGGCCGCGCCGACCAGGGCCCGGTCGGTCTCCGCCTCCATCAGGTTGGGCGTGGTGAAGCCGGCGTGCGTGCTCATCCCGTGTACCCCCATGAAGAGCATGTCCACGTTGAGTGAGCGGATCGCGTTGACCGCGAACGGGCCGACCAGCGCGTCGGACGGGGTACGGATGCCACCGGTGAGGACCACGGTCTGGTCCGAGCGCCGGGCTTTGTAGAAGACGTCGGCGACCGGTACGGAGTTGGTCACCACGGTCAGCCCGGGTACGTCGAGCAGCAGGTTGGCCAGCATGCACGTGGTGGTTCCGGCGGAGAGCGCGATCGCGGTACCGGGTGCGACCAGCTTGGCCGCCCGGCGCGCGATGGCCTCCTTCTCGCCCTGCTGGCGGACCAGCTTGGCGGCGAACCCGGGTTCGTCGGTGGAGTGCTGGTCGAGTGTTGTCGCGCCGCCGTGCACCTTGGCCACGAGGCCGCGCTCGGCGAGGGCCTCCAGGTCGCGCCGGATGGTCATGTCGGAGACGCCGAACTCCCGTACCAGGTCGCCGACGCGTACCCCACCCAGGCGCTGCACCATCTCGTGGATCGCCTGCTGGCGCTGCTGGGCGAGCATCACTTCTCCTTGCCGGTGCTGCGGAGTACCACGACGCCGCCTGCGGGAACGGTGACCTCACCGGCGGACTCGGTGCCGGTGAGCAGATCGGTGCCGGCGGCCGCGACCCGCGCGGCCGTCCCGGCATGGTTGATCAGGAACAGGTACGAGTCGCCGCCGCGATGACCGCGGCGGACCGCTTCCAGCCCGGCCGGCCGCTCGGCGAGTACCGGTGCCACGCCGGCCGCCGCGCACAGCTGCCCGAACAGCCGGTCCAGGCTCGGCTCGTCGAGGCGGGTGCTGACATACCAGGCCCGGCCGTTTCGGGTGATCGCCGGCGAGTCGGCCACCGGACCGTCCACATAGGACTCCAGGACCTCCGCGCCGGTGGACCGGCCGAGCTCCCGCCAGACCCGTCCGGCGCTGCCCCCGGAGAGCTTCGCTACCTCACCCGGGAGCAACGGGTAGAACTCCTCGACGCGGATCCCGAGCAGGTCCCGGAAGGCGCCGGGGTAGCCGCCGGGACGGACCCGGTCGTCCGCGTCGACGATCCCGCTGTACGGGCCGACCAGCACGGTACCGCCACTGTCCACATAGGACACCAGGTTGGCCGCGTCGGCGTCGGTGACCAGGTAGAGCGCGGGTACCAGGACGAGCCGGTAGCCGGACAGGTCGGCACCCGGCGCGGCGAAGTCGGCGCTGGTCCCGGCCCGCCACAGCACGCCGTACCAGCGGCGTACCTCATCGAAGGTGGTCATGTCGACGCTCGGCTGGCCGGGTGCCTCGGCGGCCCAGCCGCTGGCGTAGTCGAACACCACGGCGACCTGACTGTCCACAGTGGACGATGCGACCGGACCGAGCCGGCGCAGCGCCGCACCGAGCGCGACCACCTCGCGCCAGACCCGGGAGTCGGTACCCGCGTGCGGCAGCATGCCCGAGTGCCACTTCTCCGCGCCGGACCGCGACGCCCGCCACTGGAAGAACATCGCCCCGTCACTGCCCCGCGCGACGTGCCCGAGACTGTTGCGCAGCAGCTGCCCGGGCTCCTTGGCCAGGTTGCGCGGCTGCCAGTTGACCGCGCTGGTGGAGTGCTCCATGATCAGCCACGGCTTCCGACCACCCAGCGAGCGGGTCAGGTCCGCGGCGAACGCCAGGTCGACGTGGGATTCCCGATGCGCCCCGAACAGGTAGTGGTCGTTGGCGACGAAGTCCAGCTCCGCTGCCCAGCGCCAGTAGTCCAGGCCGTTGAAGTGGTTGTACATGCCGGCCATGAAGTTGGTGGTGGCCGGGATGCCCGGGGTGATCCGGCGCAGCACGTCCCGTTCGGCCACGCACAATTCCAACAGCGCGTCCGAGCAGAACCGGTGGAAGTCGAGCGCCTGTGTGGGGTTGCCGAGCGCGGTGGTGGTCCGTGGCGGCAGCACCTGGGCCCAGTCGGTGTAGCGCTGCGACCAGAAGGCGGTACCCCAGGCGTCGTTGAGCCGGTCGAGCCCCCCGTAACGGTCGTGGAGCCAGATCCGGAAGGCGGCCGCGGAGGTGTCGCAGTAGCAGGTCAGGTTGTGGCAGCCGTACTCGTTGTGGATGTGCCACATGGCCAGCGCCGGGTGCTCCGCGTACCGGGTGGCGAGCGCCTCGACCAGGCGTAGCGCGGCCTGCCGGTAGGCCGGTGAGCTGGGGCAGAACGACTGGCGACTGCCGTACCACCGGCGCCGCCCGTCCTGGTCGACCGGCAGCGACCCGGGGTGGGCGTGCGAGAACCAGGGCGGTGGCGAGGCGGTGGCGGTGGCCAGGTCGACCGCGATCCCGCCCTCGTGCAGCAGGTCGAGCACCCGGTCCAGCCAGTCGAACCGGTACCGATCCGGCTCCGGTTCCAGCTGGGCCCAGGCGAACACGCCGACCGTGGCGAGGTTGAACCCGGCCTGCCCCATCAGCTCGACGTCTTCCCGCCACAGGGAATCCGGCCACTGTTCGGGGCTGTAATCACCGCCGTACAGTAGGCCGGTTCCGCTGGGAGTGAGCGACGGCATGTCCACAGGGTGCCGTCTTGATTCACCAGTAGTCAACAAGAGAGAACATACTTTTCGCCATCCCAGCGCGGCCGGAACACCGCCGGGGGACGCTGACGCTCACCCCGCGCTACCTGTTGCGTACCAGCCACGCTCATGTCACAGACTTGAAACGAACCCGACTGAGGCCCTTGACATCCGACGACTCGGCCGCTGGACTGTGGTGAGTTTTGAATGGTTGCGTTGGAATCCCCCAACCCAACCCTCCATTCTCTGAACAACATAGGAGGGGTAATGACGCAGTCCAAGCTCACCCCTAGCCAGCTTTCGCGTCGTTCCGTGCTTCGTGGTGCAGCGGTTGGTGCCGGCGTCGTTGCCGTACCAGGTCTGCTCGCCGCGTGCTCGAGCAGCGGCAGCAGCGGCAGCAGCGGCGGTGGTAAGCAGACGATCACCCTGGGGTCCAACTACTCGGACCCGAAGCCCAAGCAGGGCATCCAGGCCATGGTCGACGCCTACCAGTCGAAGAGCGGCAACACCGTCAAGGTCAATACGACCGAGCACAACACCTACCAGACCAACATCACGCGGTACCTCCAGGGCAACCCGGACGACGTCGCCGCCTGGTTCGCCGGCTACCGCATGCAGTTCTTCGCGTCCAAGGGCTACCTGGCCGACATCAGTGACGTCTGGTCCGGCCTGCAGGGCTTCTCCGACGCACTCAAGGGAGCGTCCACCGGCGCCGACGGCAAGCAGTACTTCGTGCCGCTGTACAACTACGCCTGGGGCCTCTTCTACCGGAAGAGCGTCTTCGACGCCAAGGGCTACAAGGCGCCGGATACCTGGGACGACTTCATCGCGGTGTGCAAGCAGATCCAGAAGGACGGGATGGTCCCGCTGGCATTCTGTGACAAGGACGGCTGGCCCGCGATGGGCACCTTCGACTACATCAACATGCGCAAGAACGGCTACCAGTTCCACGTCGACCTGATGGCGGGCAAGGGTTCCTGGACCGACCAGAAGGTCAAGGACGTCTTCGGCCTCTGGTCGACGCTCTTCCCCTACTACCAGACCGGCGCGCTCGGCCGGACCTGGGAGGAGGCGGGCACCGCCTTCGGTAAGAAGGAGACGGCGATGGTCGTCTTCGGTACCCCGCACGTCGAGCTGCAGGCGCCGAGCCCGGCCGACTCCGACGACTCGATCCTGATCCCGTACCCCCAGATCGACTCGGCCAACGGGCACGACTCGGTCGAGGCGCCGATCGACGGTTTCGTGGTGCCGAAGAAGGCCAAGAACCTCGCCGGCGCCAAGGACCTGGCGAAGTTCATCGGCTCGGCCGAGGCGGAGAACGCCTACCTGAAGACCGACCCGAGCAACGCGGCGGTCAACTCGGGCGCGGACACCAGCGGCTACAGCAAGATGCAGAAGCAGTCGGTGGCGCTGGTCTCCAAGGCCCAGCACGTCTCGCAGTACCTGGACCGGGACACCCGGCCCGACTTCGCCCAGACCGTCATGATCTCGGCCATTCAGAGCTTCATCGAGAAGCACAGCCCATCGGACATTGACGCGCTGTGCGCGAACATCGAAGCTCAGAAGAAGAGCATCTTCGCCACTCCCGTTTCGTGAGGTCGTTTAGGTGGTAGCGCCGCCCGAACCCACCGTCGAGGCGATGGCCCCCCGGACCGGTCTGGTCCGGCGGGGCCGCCGTCGGCGTCTGACGGCCAGGGACATCCTCGTCCTGTCCATCGTCGTCGGCCTGACCGTCGTGCTCGACCTCGCCCTGATCTGGGGTACCTCGGTCATCTCGATCCTGCTGTCGTTCACCAACTACGACGGCATCTCCGAGATCAAGTGGGTCGGGACGAAGAACTACCACGACATCCTGACCATCTATCCGGCCTTCGGCACGGCGGTCCGCAACAACGTGCTGTGGCTGCTCTTCCTCGGGCTGATCGCCACCCCGTTCGGCATCTTCATGGCGGTGCTGCTGGACCGGCAGTTACGGTTCAGCCGGTTCTACCAGAGCGCGCTGTATCTTCCGGTGGCGCTATCGCTGGCGGTCATCGGCTTCCTCACCCAGCTGATCCTGTCGCAGGACCAGGGCGTGGTGAACGCGGTCCTCGGCCGGACCCACGGCAACGGGATCGACTTCCTGGGGGACTCGCACCTCAACATCTGGATGGTGCTGCTGTTCGCCGGCTGGCGGCACACCGGATACATCATGATCTTGTACCTGGCCGGGCTGAAGTCGGTGGACCCGCAGCTGAAGGAGGCGGCGGTCATCGACGGCGCCTCCCCGGTTCAGACGTTCTTCCGGGTGGTGTTCCCGACGATGCGGCCGATCAACGTGATCGTGCTGGTGATCACCGTCATCGAGTCGCTGCGCGCGTTCGACATCGTCTACGCGATCAACACCGGCCGTAACGGTCTGCAGCTGCTGTCCGTACTCGTGGTCGACAACATCATCGGCGAGGCAAGCCGGATCGGGTACGGGTCGGCGGTTGCCGTCATGCTCATGCTCGTGACGCTGATCTTCGTGATCACGTACATGGTGAACATCCTGCGGGAGGAAAAGCGATGACCACGGTCGCCAGGACCGGAGAGGCGCCGGCGCCCTCGCGCGTGCCGGCCGCCCCCGAGCGGGCGTCCAGGCGCAAGCCGGTCCGGGCCGCCCGGGTGGTGCTCTACATCTTCCTGACCACGGTCGCGTTCGGCTGGCTGGCGCCGATCCTGCTGCTGTTCTACGCCTCGTTGCGCCCTTACCAGGACACCCAGCTGCACGGCTACTTCTCCCTGCCCAGCCACCTGTCCTTCAGCTACTACAAGAGGGCCTGGCTGCAGGGCGAGATGGCGCACTCGTTCCTGAACTCGTTCTACATCGCCATCCCCGCGGTCATCATCACGCTCTTCCTGGCCTCGTTCCTGGCCTTCGCGCTGACCCGGGTGCGCATCCCGTTCGGGAAGACGCTGCTGATCCTCTTCACCGCCGGTAACCTGCTGCCGCCGCAGATGATGGTCACGCCGCTCTACTCGCTGTACATCAAGATCCCGATGCCGGAGTGGGTCTCCAACTCCCTGTCTCTCTACGACTCGTACCTCGGCGTGATCCTGATCCACATTGCGTTCCAGACCGGGTTCTGCGTGTTCGTGCTCTACAACTACATGCTGACCATCCCGATCGAGCTGACCGAGGCGGCCATCATGGACGGCGCGTCGGTATGGCGGCAGTACTGGCAGGTGATCCTGCCGGTGACCCGACCGGCGCTGGGCGCGTTGGCCACCCTCGAGTTCACCTGGATGTACAACGACTTCCTGTGGGCCCTGGTGCTGATGTCGACCGGCGACAAGTATCCGGTGACCAGCTCGCTGAACAACATCCGTGGCACGTTCTTCGTGGACTTCAATCTGTTGGCGGCCGGTGCGGTGCTCGTCGCGCTGCCGACGCTGATCGTGTTCTTCGCGCTCCAGCGGCAGTTCATCTCCGGGCTGACCCTGGGTGCCAACAAGGGGTGACCGTGTCTTTCGAGGAGCTTGCGTCGATCAAGATCGACGTGGATGCCGCCCGCGTCTATGAGCACGGCTGGCAGAGCTGGAGCCCGTCGGGTACCTACCCGGTGAACATCCGGGCCAGCTACCGGCCGGCCCGCGCGGTCTCCCAGATCCACAGCTACCGCCCGGAGCAGCCCGGGCCGCAGACCGGTTTCCAGGCGGAGGGCCTGCTCGCGGTCGACCCGGGCAACGGCGACCCGGTGACCGTGTTCGCCGCGGAGTCGCCCGGCGCAGTGCCGTCCATCCGGGCCGCCCTGGTCGACGGTCACCTCCTGGTCAGCTCGGACGCGCCGGTCAGCTCGACCCCGGCGCCGACCATCGAGGCCGGGCTGGCCGGCTGGGCCGACCGGTACGCGGCCCAGGTGGGGGTCACCCCGCTGCGCTCCGCGCCCACCGCCTGGTGCTCCTGGTACCACTACTTCACCGAGGTGACCGAGGCCGACATCCTGGAGAACCTCGCCGCGATCGACCAGCTCGGCCTGCCGATCGACGTGATCCAGATCGACGACGGCTGGCAGGCGGAGATCGGTGACTGGCTCACCCTGTCCGGCCGCTTCGCCTCGCTCGCCGACCTGACCGGGCGGATCCGCGACGCCGGCCGGCGTACCGGGATCTGGGTGGCCCCGTTCCTGGTGGGCCACCGCTCGCAGCTGTTCCGGGACCACCCGGAGTGGCTCATCCAGGGCGTGTCCGCCGGGCACAACTGGGACGAGGACCTGTACGGGCTCGACCTGACCCATCCGGGCGCGCAGGACTACCTCCGCCGCACCTTCACCATGCTGCGCGAGGTCGGCATCGACTACTTTAAGATCGACTTCATCTACGCCGGGGCCCTGGTCGGGCCGAGGCGCGTCGACATCGACCCGTTGGAGGCTTTCCGCGCCGGGGTGCAGCTGGTCCGGGAGACCATCGGGCCGCAGGCATATCTGCTCGGCTGCGGTGCCCCGATCCTGCCCAGCGTCGGCCTGTTCGACGCGCTGCGGGTCTCCGCCGACGTGGCGCCGCACTACGCGCCGCTGGACGGCGACCCGGCTCAGCCGTCCCAACTCGGCGCGACCTTCTCCACCGTGGGGCGCGCTTTCCAGCACGGCCGGTTCTGGGTCAACGACCCGGACTGCATCGTGGCGCGCCCGGCTGTCGAGCGGCGCGAGGAGTGGGCCGAGGTGGTCGAGCGGTACGGCGGCCTACGCGCATCCTCGGACCGGATCGCCGACCTCGACGAGTGGGGCCTGGCCACCACCCGCCGGCTGCTGGAGACCGCACCGCCGCCGGTGCCGTTCGCGTTCTGAGTTCTTGGCGCTCGCCTGCGCTCGCGCGGGCCCGTGGCCTGTAGGGCGACATCTTCCCGCGTCGCTTCGCTCCTTAGTCCAGATGCCGCCGGCCACGGGCCGAGTTCTTGGCGCTCGCCTGCGCTCGCGCGGGTCCGTGGCCTGTGGGGCGACATCTTCCCGCGTCGCTTCGCTCCTTAGTCCAGATGCCGCCGGCCACGGGCCGAACTCTTGGCGCTCGCCTGCGCTCGCGCAGAGTCGCGGCGGTGCGCCGACCGTCGCCTCAGGTGAATCCGCCGGCGGATAGGCTGGCGCGCGCTATGTCGGAGTCTTCTGCGGCGGGGCTGTCCCGCGAACTGTCCGAGGCCCAGCGCCGGGCCATCGTCGAGCTGCTGCGGGTCTTCCCGGTCATCGACGAGCTGGGTACCCGCTTCGCCAAGGCCGGCCATGAGCTGCACCTGGTCGGCGGACCGGTACGCGACGCGCTGCTCGGTCGGCTCGGCGACGACCTGGACTTCACCACCAGCGCGACGCCCGACCGGACGCTGGAGATCCTCAAGGGCTGGGCGAGCTCGACCTGGGAGACCGGCCGGGAGTTCGGCACCATCGCGGCGACCCGGCAGGGGCTACGGCTGGAGATCACCACGTACCGGGCGGAGGCGTACGACGGGGTCACCCGCCACCCGATCGTGACGTACGGGACGAGTCTGCTCGACGATCTCGTCCGGCGGGACTTCACCGTCAACGCGATGGCCGTGTCCATCCCGGGGCACGAGTTCACCGACCCGTACGGCGGCCTCGTCGACCTGGCCACCGGCGTGATCCGGACCCCGGGCCCACCGGAGCGCAGCTTCGGTGACGATCCGCTGCGCCTGCTCCGGGCCGCCCGGTTCGCCGCCCAGCTGCGCTTCCGGGTCGACCCCGCGGTGCTCGCCGCCATGCGGGACATGGCCGCCGACCTGAACCGGATCAGCGCCGAGCGGATCCGCGACGAGTTCACCAAGCTGCTCTGCGGCGTGGACCCGGTACGCGGGCTGCGGCTGCTGGTCGACACCGGCCTGGCCGACCAGTTCCTGCCCGAGCTGTCCGGGCTCAAGCTGGAGATCGACGAGCATGCCCAGCACAAGGACGTGTACGAGCACACGCTGACGGTGGTACGCAACGCGATCGCCCTCGAAGACGACGGGCCGGACTTCGTCCTGCGGATGGCCGCGCTGATGCACGACGTGGGCAAGCCGTTGACCAAGGCGGTCGGGCCGGACGGCCGGGTCAGCTTCCACCACCACGAGGTGGTCGGTGCCCGGCTGACCCGGCAGCGGATGAAGGCGCTGAGGTACCCGAAGGAGGTCATCGCCGACGTCGCCGAGCTGGTCGCGCTGCACCTGCGCTTCTACGGGTACGGGCGGGGCGAGTGGACCGACTCGGCGGTGCGCCGGTACGTCACCGACGCCGGCCCGCTGCTGCCGAGGCTGCACAAGCTCACCCGGTCGGACTGCACCACCCGCAACCGGCGTAAGGCGGCCATGCTCTCCGCCGACTACGACGCGCTGGAGGAGCGGATCACCCGGCTGGCGGCCGAGGAGGACCTGGCCCGGGTACGGCCGGACCTGGACGGCAACGCGATCATGGAGCTGCTCGGCATCCCACCCGGCCCGCTGGTCGGGCAGGCCTGGCGCTACCTGAAGGAGCTGCGGTTGGAGCGTGGCCCGCTCGACCACGACGAGGCCGTCGAGGAGCTGCTGCGCTGGGCTCGGGAGCACGGCGTCGGGTCCACCGCCTGAGCGGTCCGGTCGGCACAGTTCGACGCTTTGGCCGGTACGCCCGTTGGACCGGGTCCGCTACCGTCGCAAGGCGCGAAGCTCGATAGGGACGCCACGCGGGACCAGCGCCGCCGACGCGGCGCCCCGCTGGTGACGTGGGAGGTGGGGACATGCAGCCGTGTCCGGTCTGTGGTGGCGTGGCCGTCGACCCTAACGGCTACTGCACCCAGTGCGGCACGTTCCGGGGCCAACCCGTCCAGCAGGTCAGCGGCGGGCCGTACCCACCGGCCGGCTACCAGGGGTACCCACCGGCGAGCGGCGCGCCGTATTCAGTGCCACCGGCAAGCGGGGCACCCTATTCTGGGGCTCCCGCGCCCGGCTACTCCGCCCCTCCGGCCACCCCTGCCCGTAACCGCTTCATCCTGCCGCTGGTCGCCAGTGTGGCGGTGCTGGTGCTGTTGATCGGCGCGATCGTGGTCCTGGCGATCGTGCGGTCCGGCAAGCACGACAGCGGCGGCACGGTCGCGGGTGGCTCGGCGAGCGCGCCGGCCAGCGCCGCGCCGAGCGCCGCGATCGACCCGTGCCTGGTCGGCACCTGGCAGGCCTCGTCGGACCGGCAGCAGCAGGACTACCCGGGAGTCGGCGCGGTCACCATGATCGGGCACGGTCAGGTCACCCACGTCTACCCGGACGGCCGGGTCGACGACGACTACGGCCCCGCGGCGCCGTACACCGGCTCGTACAGCGGGCACACCATCACCATGACGGTCACCGGCACCGTGCACTCGCGGATCACCACCGCGAACGGCACGATGGCCTTCCACGACGTGGAGCCCAACGGCTCGGTCACCTTCACCCTCGACGGCAAGCCGCTGGGCAGCGCCATCCCGCTCTCCCTGGACGCCGACCCGGTGCAGTACACCTGCCTGAACAACACCGCGACCGAGCACACCTCGCATTACGAGGTGACGATGACCAAGATCAGCCCGAACCCGTAGCGGAGGCCACCGGTACCCGCTGGTGGGCGCGCTCGGCCACCCGGCTCGCGGCCAGGCCGTACCAGCCGGCCAGCACCAGGTAGCCGGCGGAGACCACGAAGATCGCCAGCACCGAACGGCCGGTCTCCGGTAGCACCAGCGCGGCGCCGAACAGCCCCAGCACGAAGCAGAGGTTGTACGAGGTGTCGTTGACGCTGAAGACGCGCCCCCGGTAGTCGTCGGCGCACTCCTGCTGGATGGTCGTGTCTACCACGATCTTGGTGCTCTGCGCCGCGAGGTTGACGAAGAACGTGGCGAACACCAGCAGGATCGGCCGGAACGGTAGGCCGAGCACGAAGACGAGTACGCCGACCATGCCGATCAGGAAGGTCACCCAGCGCCAGCCACCGACCCGGGCGGTGATCGGTGGGGTGAGGAACGCGGCGGCCAGCGAGCCGAGCCCGCCGGCGACCACGATCTGGGCCAGTCCGGTCAGCGCGTGCGAGTCGCTCTCCGGGTAGAAGTAGTGGCGGTACAGCAGCAGGGTGGACAGCGCGAGGACGCCGTACAGCACGCGGAACAGGCCCTGCACGACCATCGGGTACGCCGCGACCGGGCGGGACGCCAGGTGCCGCAGGCCGGCGATCATGCCCCGGGTCACGTGCGCGATCTCGGCCAGCACGGGATGGGGTGTCCGCTGCTCCTCGTCCGGACCGAGGTCGGCCTTGCCGAACGAGACCCGGGCGAGCAGTGCCGAGCCGAGGTAGCCGAACGCGCCGCTGAACGCGAGCAGGGCGTACGCGTGGAAGCTCTTGTGCAGCAAGGTGTTCAGCGTCACCCCGGAGATGCCGAGGCCGATCGAGTAGCAGACCGTGCCGAGCGTGGTGGCCAGGGCGTTCGCGGTGACCAGCTGCTCCTCGGGCACCACGTGCGGCTGGGAGGCGGACAGACCGGCCAGGACGAACCGGTTGATCCCGATGATCAGGAGCGCACCGAGCGCGTACCCGATCGACGACTCCTGCCCGTTCCAGGTGAACAGCGTCATCGGCAGGACCAGCGCGGCCCGGATCAGGTTGGCGCCGTAGATCACGGTACGGCGGCTCCAGCGGTCGAGGAACACTCCGACGAACGGGCCGACGACCGAATAGGGCACCAGCAGGATCGCGAAGCCGATCGCCACGGCCAGCGCGCTGGTCCCCTTCTCCGGGTTGAACAGCAGGCCACCCGCGAGGGCGGCCTGGAAGAGTCCGTCGCCGAACTGGCTGATCACCCGTACCCCGAGCAACCGCCGGAACGGCCGGCTGCCCAGGACGGCACGTAAGTTCCCGTTCGACGACACCCATAGAGCCTACGGGTCGGGGCCGGCTCTGGTTATCTGACGTTTGGCACTTGACGGTGGACGCCCGGTCCCGCGCGGGGACCGGGCGTCCGTACCCGTTGAGCGGTTACTTGGTCTTGCCCTCGACCGCCTTGGTCTCACTCCCGTTGCTCGCGCTGCCGAGCTTGCGCAGCAGCGCGGTCAGGTCGATGCCGGTCAGGTCGGTACCCAGCTGAAGGCCCTGAGCCACGTTGGCGGCCACCGACTTGGTCAATGCGTTGGCGCCGTCGGTGGAGATGACGGTGATCTTGTCAATCGCGCTCATCGGTGCGGCCGCCTTCTCGACCACCTGAGGCAGCACCCGGACCAGCAGGTCCAGTACGGCCGCCTCGCCGTACTGGTTGAACGCCTCTGCCTTGGCCTGCATCGCCTCGGCCTCCGCCTGCCCGCGGGCCAGGATCGCGGACGCCTCCGCGGTGCCTTCCCGCTCGACCGCGTCGGCGATCGCGGTACGGCGGCGCTGCTCGGCCTCACCCTGCTTGGCGCCCTCGATCGCGTTGGCCTCGGCCAGCGCGGCCCGCCGGGCCCGCTCGCCCTCACCGACCAGGCGGGCCTGCTCGGCCTGGGCCTGGGCGGCCGCGATGGTGGCCTGCCGCTCGGCGTCGGCCCGGAAGACCGCCGCGTTGCGGGCCGCCTCGGCCTCCTGCTCGGTCTTGTACCGGGCGGCGTCGGCCGGCTTGCGCACCTCGGTGTTGAGCTGGCGCTCTTTGAGCTCGGCGTTGCGCTCGGCGACCTTGCCCTGCTCGCTCAGGATGGCCTGCTGCCGCTCGGCCTCGGCCAGCGGGCCGGCCGCCGCGGACCGGGCCTTGGCCGCGTCGATCTCCGCCTGCACCGCGGCCTGCTTGAGCGCCAGGTTTCGGGCCGACTCGGCGATCGCCTCTTCGGCCTTCATCCGCTCCGTCTCGGCGGTCTGCCGGGCCTGCGCCTCGGCGATCGCCGCGGCCTTGAGCACCCGGGCCGCTTCCGGCCGGCCGAGGTCCTGCAAATAGGACCCGGCGGTACGGATGTCCTCCAGCTGGAAGGCGTCGAGAATCAGGCCCTGGTGGGTCAGCGCGCTCTCCGCCTCCTCCGCGACGTGCGCCGCGAACGCCGCCCGGTCCCGGATGATCTGCTCGACGGTCAACCGGCCGACCACCGAGCGCAGCGCACCGGAGAGCACCTGACCGGTGAACGCCTCGATGCGGTCCTGCTGATGCAGGAAGCGCTGGGCGGCCGGCCGGATCATCTCGGCGGTACCGCCGACCTTGACGATCGCGACCGCGTCCGCGTCACAGCGGATGCCCTGGGCGCTGACCGCGCCGGCCACCGATACCGGGATCTCCCGACTGGACAGGTCGAGCTTGTAGAGCCGCTGCACCACCGGCATCACGAAGACCGAAGCGCCCATCACGACCTTCTGGCCGGACAGGTCGGTGACGGTGCTGCCGTCAGCCGCCTTGATCGCCCGGCCCTTGCGGCCGGTCACGATGAACGCCTCGTTGGGCCCGGCGACCTTGATCCGGGAGAGCACGAACATGGCGATGAACAGCACCAGGAGCGCGGCGCCGACGATCGAGATGAGCAGGGATGGCATGATTCCTCACTGGACAGTCGGATGGGGTTCGACCAGGACGCTGGTCGGGCTGGGTACCTCGATCACGAAGACCTGGGTACCCCGTGGGAGCGGCTGCGCCGCCCGCGCGTTGAACTTGATCACGGTACCGGCGACGGCCAGGCGTACCTCGCCGTATCCGTCCTCGGGCACCGGGGTGATCACCACGCCGCTCGCACCGACCAGGTCGGCACTGCTCAGCGTGGCGTCGGTGGCCATGTTCATGGCCGCGTGCACCAGCTTCCCGGCCAGGAACGCGGTCGGTACCGCGGCGACCAGCCCGACCACCGAACCGACCGCGATCGCCAGCACTCCGTGGCCACCGGCCAGCGTCGCGCCGATCGCCCCGGCGAAGCCGAACGCGCCGAGGAACCCGGAGATCACCGGCAGGGACAGCTCGGCGCCGCCGTCTGACCCACCGACGTGCCCGTTCCCGAGATGCAGATGGCCCAGGTGCACGTGACCGAGGTGTACGTCACCGAGATGCAGGTGCCCCAGGTGCAGGTGGCTGCCGCCGATCAAGGAGAGGGCCAGTAGCAACAGGGCAAATCCACCGAGCGCGAGGAACGTTACAACTATCCCGCTCATCCCTCGTGGCGCCTCCCGCGCCCGGGCCGGCGGGCAAGGAGCTCACCGACCCGAGATCGAGGGTAGAACCTCGGCGCACGCGCCGGTGTCCCGCACCCGGTCGGCCCGCGCTGGCCTCGGGTAGTGGCCCGCCTCACGAGCCGGCACCGTGTTCCAGGGTGCGTACCTGCCGGGACAGCAGCGTGCCGCCGATCGCCAGAAGTACGATGCCGGCCGCGCCGAGCAGGGCCGTCCGGGTACCGATCACTTGCGCGACCGGTCCGGCCGCCACCTGACCGAGCGGGATCGCGATGAACGAGCCGAGCGCGTCGTACGAGTACACCCGGGCCAGCTTGTCCGCGGGTACGTGCTCCTGCACCGAGGTCGTCCACGCGATGCCGAACTGCTCCAGCCCGATTCCGCCGAGGGAGGCGCCGACCACCAGGATCTCGAAGCGCGGGGCGACCCCGAGCGGTACCAGCAGCAGCACGTCTCCGGCCGAGCAGACCATGCCGACCAGCAGCAGCCGCCGTACCTTCAACCGCAGCGCGACGACCGCGCCGGCCACCATGCCGGCCGTGTGCGCGGCCAGGACCAGGCCCCACAGCCGGCGACCGATCGTCTGGTCGGCCACGGCCGGGCCGAGTACCTGGATGCCGGCCACCACCGCCGCGTTGATGAAGCAGAACGCGAGCACCACGACCCACACCCAGGTCCGGCTGATGAACTCCCGCCAGCCGTCGCGCAGCTCGTGCAGCGTGCTCCGATGCTCCCGGGGCGGTACCGGGGCGACCCGGACCAGTGCGAAGCAGCCCGCGCTGACCAGGAAGCTCAGCGCGTCGATCACCAGTCCCCAGCCCGGACCGAACGCCGCGACCAGTACCCCGCCGAGCGCGGCTCCGACGATCATCGACGAGTTGATGCCCAGCCGGTTCAGGGCGTTGGCCTGCTTACGGATCGGCGCCGGTACGGTCTGCGGGACCAGCGCCGCGGTGGCCGGGAAACCGAACGACGCGGCGATCCCGTTCACTCCGGCCAGTACGGCCAGCAGCGGTACCGAGGCCCAATGCCCGAGCACCAGCAGCGCGGCGGCGCCCTGGGACAGGCCGGCGACGGTACTCGACGCCACTACCACCAGCTGCCGGGGCAACCGGTCGGCGACCACCCCGCCGAAGAGCAGGAAGAGCACGTTGGTCAGTGACCGGGTGCCGACCACGATCCCGAGCGCGGTGACCGAGCCGGTCAGGTCGAGAACCGCGAACGCCAGTGCGATGGGCGCCATCGCGCTGCCGAGCGTCGTGACCACGTCGCCGGCCACCAGGTACCGGAACGCCGGGTACCGGACCGGGGCGAGGGTAGTCATCGAGTCAGACCCTATGGTTGAACGGTGGAGTGGGTGGGGGTACCGTCGCCGATCGGCCCGCTCGGCGTGGCCGTGGACGGCGCCGGGATCACCGCTGTCCGGTTCACCGGTCCGGCCGGTCCATCCGGGCACGTCCCGCTGCTCGACCTCGCCAGGCAGCAGCTCGACGAATACTTCGCCGGTACCCGTACCGACTTCACGCTGCCGTTGTCCGTACCGGTCGGCTCGGCCTTCGAGCGTGCGGTGTGGGCGCGGATCGCCGCGATCCCGTACGGCGAAACCACCACGTACGGCACCATCGCCGCCCAGGTGGGTGAGCCGGACGCCGCCCGGGCGGTCGGCGTGGCGTGCAACCGCAATCCGGTACCCATCGTGGTGCCGTGCCATCGCGTGGTCGGCGCCGGCGGCAAGCTGGTCGGCTTCGGTGGCGGGCTGCGCCGCAAGCGTTTCCTGCTGGAGCTCGAAGCCCGGGTCTGGATCGAGCGCGAGTTCTGAGTTCTTGGCGCTCGCCTGCGCTCGCGCGGCACCGAGGCTCTCCATGGCGCCGTCTTCCCTCCTCGCTGGCGCTCGTCGGTCCAGGCGACGCCCGCCTCGGTGCGGAGTTCTTGGCGCTCGCCTGCGCTCGCGCGGCACCGAGGCTCTCCATGGCGCCGTCTTCCCTCCTCGCTGCGCTCGTCGGTCCAGACGACGCCCGCCTCGGTGCGGAGTTCTTGGCGCTCGCCTGCGCTTGCTCAGAATCAGAAGTGGACCGCCCACAGCACCGCGCGGTAGAGGCCGATCCCGACCAGGGCCGCCAACACGGTCAGCGCGATCGCCACGAACAGGCAGGGCAGCGTGTTTCCCGGCGGTCGCGGTTCGTCCGGCTCGACCGGGCCGCGCCAGATCGCTGGCGGGCCGATCCGCTCGGCCTGGACGGTGAGCACCCGCAGCCGGTCCCGCGCGGGCGGTGGCAGACTCGCCGGGTCGGCGGAGAAGTGCAGCATCCGCAGGCGCAGCCACGCCGACGGGTTGGCCCGCTCGAAGGCGGCCCGCTCGTCCGGGTCCACTTCGGCGGCGAGGAACGACCAGCGGCCGGCCTCGACCGCGTTGCCGGTGCCCCGGTAGACCTCGGCGAGCAGCTCGCGGATCTCCATGTTGTGCGGGTCGTTGGCCAGGTAGGTGCGCAGCCGGCGGATGGCCCGGTAGGTGTGGCCCTGATCGAGGTCGTGCTTAACCCGCGCGATCACGTCCGGCTTTGCCACGCAATGATGGTCGTGCAGTGCTCAGCGGCACGCCAGCCGCCTAGATAACGATCAGCCAACGAGCCATTGAAAGACGGTGATCGTACCCAGCACCGCGAACGGCGCGGCCACCACGAGTGCGACCCGGAAACGCCGGCCACGCAGCCACCGGGAGACCGGCCGGGCGGCTGGCCCGGTGACCCGGTCGGCGCCGAGTGCGGCCAGCCGGGTGCGGGCGGAGTCCGTGGCGGCGTGGCCACGCGGGGGCCAGCGCAGCTCGCGGAGGCGTTGCGCCGGCGAGGGGTACGCCCGTTCGAAAGCGGCCGTCGCGGCCGGGTCGGCGTCGGCGTCCAGGTATCCCCAGCGGCCCGCCTGCACCAGGTTGCCGACCATCCGTTGCGCGGCGGCCAGCCGGCGGCGCAGGTCGAGATCGGTCGGGTATGCGGCGACCAGGCTGGACAGCCGCTGGATCGCTGGCGTGGTATGGCCTCGGGCGAGATCAGCGCTCACCCGGTCGAGCACGTCGGCTTTACCCATGTCCAACACTATGACCAGCCTGATCGCCCGGGTCTAGCGGGCGCAGTCGTGCGGTACACCCCGAAAAAGGCGCATAGCGGGGCACTTGACCTTGCAAATGTCACGTTCCGGAAACACTGAAGGGACCCGCAGGTGAACGGGTCCCTTCAGGTGAGCGGCATGGCTCAGCGCGGCAGCTCGCCCCGGATGAACCCCTCGACCGCCTCCCGGGCCTGCGGGTCGGCGTACTGCACCGGCGGCGACTTCATGAAGTAGCTCGACGCGGACACCAGTGGGCCGCCGATCCCCCGGTCCATCGCGATCTTGCAGGCGCGCAGCGCGTCGATGATGATGCCGGCCGAGTTGGGCGAGTCCCAGACCTCCAACTTGAGGTCGATGTTCAGCGGTACGTCGCCGAACGCCTTGCCCTCCAGGCGGATGTGCGCCCACTTGCGGTCCAGCAGCCACGGCACGTGGTCGGACGGTCCGATGTGGACGTTCGACTTCTCCATCTCGTGCGGGATCTGCGAGGTGACCGACTGGGTCTTGGAGATCTTCTTGGACACCAGCCGCTCGCGCTCCAGCATGTTCATGAAGTCCATGTTGCCGCCGAAGTTGAGCTGGTACGTGCGCTGCAGCTCGACCCCGCGGTCCTCGAACAGCTTGGCCAGGGTACGGTGCACGATCGTCGCGCCGACCTGGCTCTTGATGTCATCACCGACGATCGGCAGTCCGGCCGCCTCGAACCTGGCCGCCCAGACCGGGTCGGAGGCGATGAATACCGGCAGCGCATTGACGAAGCCGCAGCCGGCGTCGATCGCGGCCTGGGCGTAGAACTTGTCCGCGCTCTCCGAGCCGACCGGCAGGTAGGAGACGACGACGTCGACCCGGGCCTCGCGCAGCGCGGCGACCACGTCGACCGGCGCCTCGTCGGACTCCTGAACCGTTTCGCGGTAGTACTTGCCCAGCCCGTCCAGGGTCGGGCCACGCTGCACGGTGACCCCGGTCGGCGGTACGTCACAGATCTTGATCGTGTTGTTCTCGCTGGCCACGATCGCCTCAGCCAGGTCCCGACCGACCTTCTTGGCGTCTACGTCGAACGCCGCGACGAACTGCACGTCAGAGACGTGGTAGTCGCCGAAGGTGACGTGCATGAGACCCGGGACGCGCTCGTTCGGGTCGGCGCCGCGGTAGTACTCCACGCCCTGGACCAGGGACGAGGCGCAGTTCCCCACACCGACGATGGCCACGCGGACGGAGCCCATCGCGAGTGCCTCCTTCTTCTTCACGGCCGCTCAGGCTGTTCCTGGAGCGGAGTCTTGGTAGTGCCGAGGCCTGGCTGGCCGCCGGAGCGCTCGGTCGCGATGAGCTCCTCGAGCCAGCGGACTTCGCGTTCGCACGCGTCGAGTCCGTGTCGTTGCAGTTCCAGGGTGTATGCGTCGAGCCGCTCGGCGGCCCGGGCCAGCGCGTCGCGCAGCCCTTCCCGCCGCTCCTCGATCTTGCGGCGCCGCCCCTCGAGGATCCGTAGCCGGGTGTCCTGGTCGGTACGCGCGAAGAAGGCGAAGTGCACGCCGAACCCGGGATCCTCATAGGTCTCCGGGCCGGCCTGGGCAAGCAGCTCCTGGAAGCGCTCCTTGCCGTCTGCGGTGATCTTGTAAACCACTCGCCCGCGCCGGCTGGTCAGCGGCGGTGCCGCCGCGTTGGCCGGGGCCTCCTCGGTGATCAGCCCGCTGGCCTGCAACCGGCGCAGGGTCGGGTAGAGCGAGCCATAGGAGATCGCCGCCCGGATCGCGCCGAGCTTCGCGGTGAGCTGTTTGCGCAGCTCGTAGCCGTGCATGGTGGACTCGTGCAGGAGGCCGAGAACGGCGAGTTCGAGCACGCCGGTTCGCCTCCTTCCGATGTATCGGGCCGATACATCGACACGGTATCTCGGCTGCGCGGGTCCGGCAATCCGAGCTGAGCGAGTACCCGTTGACGTTGCGTGAGCGGAGTCGCCCGGCCGGGCCGGGACGCGTACCCTCGTGCGCATGCGTACGCAGCGGCAGGTGGTGGACTACTCGCTACAGAAGCGCGCGCTGCTGCGTGAGGTCTACTCCGGCCGCGTCGGCACCTACGAGGTCTGCGACGCGTCGCCATACCTGAAGAACGCCGCCCGGTTCCACGGTGAACCCACCGACACCCGCTGCCCGGTCTGCCGCCGGGAAAACCTGTTCCACGTGCACTACATCTACGGCGACGAGCTCAAGCAGTCCGCCGGACAGGCCCGGTCAAGAACCGAGCTGCCGGTCCTGGCAATGACCTACCGCGAGTTCCAGGTCTACGTTGTCGAGGTGTGCCGGGGCTGCGGCTGGAACCACCTGGTCGAGCAGTTTCTGCTCGGCCGGGAGGGGTTGGTCGGCAGCGGTACCCCCGCGGCCCGGCGCCCCCGCGAGGCGGCCGAATGAGGTGCCGACACTTCGCCGGCGGGCGAAGTGTGGGTGGCACAACTCACGGCAACCGGATGGTGGACTCCCCCACCTCACCCCGACCGGCAAGGTGTGACCAATGAACCCGTCTTACGGTGACTCGACCAACTCTGCCCACGGCAGGGCGCGGGTACCGGACTCCGGCGGCGGCTACGACCCGGACTTCAAGGAGCCGCGATACAGCGGCTCCCGCCATGAACAGGGCGAGGGTACCGGCGCGGTCGGTAGCGCCTCGGTGTCCGGCCGGGCCACGGTCGGACGGGCGCCGGTATCCGGACGGGCGGGTGTCGGGCGGGCGCCGGTGTCCGGGCGGGCCAGTGTCGGCGGGCGGGCGGACGTGCTGCCAGGTCCGGGCGGACCTGGCGACGACCTGGACTACCCTCCAGCACCCGGTGGACCCGGTGGACCCGGTGGACCCGGTGGACCTGGTGGACCCGGTGGACCCGGTGGACCCGGCGGGCCGGGGCAGGGTCCGGCGCGGAAGGCACCGCGCGGCAAGCGCAGCCGGCGCCGCACCATCATCCTGGCCGCGGTCGCGGTCTGCATCATCCTCGCCGGACTGGTCGTCGTCGGGAGCACGTACTACTACGACAGCGTCCCGGAGCCCAACCAGATCGCGCTGCCCCAGTCGACGACCGTCTACTACAGCGACAAGACCACGCCGATGGCGAAGCTCGGCGACCAGAACCGGACCATCATCGACCGGGGCCAGATCCCGAGGTACGTGCAGCAGGCGGTGGTCGCGGCCGAGGACAACACCTTCTACGACAACCACGGCGTCGACTTCAAGGGCATCATCCGGGCGGCCTGGAACAACGTGACCGGCGGCAGCCGGCAGGGCGCCTCGACGATCACCCAGCAGTACGTGCGGAACGCGTTCGACCTGCAGGGCGTCTCGTACGCCCGGAAGATCCGCGAAGCCGTGATGGCCGTGAAGATCAACCAGAAGTACTCCAAAGACGAGATCATGGGGTTCTACCTGAACACCGTGTACTTCGGCCGGGGCTCATACGGCATCGAGGCGGCCGCCGAGTCGTACTTCGGCAAGCACGCCTCGCAGCTGACCCCCGAGGAGGGCATGGTCCTGGCCGCGGTGATCAAGTCGCCGGAGGGTCCCGACGGCTTCGACCCGGCGCAGAACCCGAAGAACGCGCAGGACCGCTGGGCCAACTACGTCCGGCCCAACATGGTGAAGCTGCACTTCCTGGACGGGGCCAAAGCGGCCGCGATGACGTACCCGACCAACATCCTCAAGCCGGACGCCGCTTCCAGCAGTGCGGCGCAGTACGGCAAGGACACCCCGACCGGGTTCGTCGTGCACCACGTGATGGATGAACTGTCCCACCAGACCGACGTGAAGCTCGGCAATCTGAAGACGACCGGCTACAAGATCTATACGACCATCGACAAGACGTACGAGGATGCCGCGATCAAGATTGCCGACCCGACGGTCAAGGGCTCGGTCATGAGCACGCAGCCGCCCCGGCTGCAGGCCGCACTCGTCGCGATCCAGCCGGACACCGGCAAGGTGCTCGCCTACTACGGCGGGCACGACGGCTCCGGCCTGGACAACGCGGGCATCTACAGTGACCCGGTGCTGGAGGACGGTACCCCCAGCGGTAACCACTTCTCCCCCGGTTCAACGATGAAGGTCTATACCATGACCACCGCGTTGAGCCAGAAGATCTCCATCGACTCCTACTGGCAGGGGCCGCCGTCGATGGTCTTCCCCGGCCGTGGCGACGGCAAGAAGGGCTCCGGCCCACCGGTCACCCAGTCGGAGGGGGACAGCTGCCCGCCACCGAGCCGCATCTGCACCATGCAGTACGCCCTCCAGGTCTCCACCAACGTGGTCTTCTACGGGGTCGGGCTGAAGGTCGGGCCGGACAAGGTCATCGACACCGCGCACGCGATGGGCGTCAACCACATCTGGGGCAACAAGCTCGACCCCGCGACTGGGCTGCCCACCGGCGAGTACCAGCGCTACGACCTGGACAAGTACAAGGGCAAGGACCTGTTCCCGCACATCATCAGCCCCGAGGTGGCGATCGGGCAGTACGGCATCACGGTGCAGGACAACGCCGCCGGCGTCGCCACCCTCGCTGCCGGTGGCGTGCACTTCGCCACCCACTTCGTCGACTACGTGGAGAAGGGCAGCAAGATCGTCTACCACGCGCGTACCTCCCGGACGCTGATGTCCGACGCGATCGGCCTGACCAGCGAGCAGGTCGACGACGCGACCTGGGCGATGTCCACGGTCATCGACAACGGCCTGGCCAAGAACAAGCTGGCCGGCGGCCGCCGGGCCGCGTCCAAGACCGGTACCTGGCAGCTCTGTGACGCCAGCACCTGTAAGTCGATGTGCCAGGCGGCCAGCTGCAAGGGTCGCGACCACAGCGCAGAGAACCGCGACGCCTGGTATTCCGGCTTCACCCCGCACCAGCTGGCCACCGTCGTCCACATCGGCAGCAAGGACCCGAAGGACCAGTCGGTCTCCTACTTCGAGGGCAAGACCGAGAAGAACATGAACGGGGCCAACACCCCCGGCGACATCTGGAAAAAGTTCATGGACACGGTGCTGGCCGGCCAGCCGAAGAATCCGCTGCGCTCGCCGAAGCACGTCGGCCGGGTCGACGGCGGCAACGCCGCGTCGCCTCAGCCCTCCGCGCCGCCCACCGACCCCGGTAACGGCAAGAATGGCGGGGGTAACCAGTGTCCGGTGCCCATCGACCCCTGCCCCAGCACGCCGCCGAACGGCGGCGGCCCGCCGTCGCGGCGGGCGGGTTAACTCAAGTTCCCAGGTGGCCCGGCCAATAGGCCGGGCCACCTTTGTCCGGAGCGCACGGCAAGGCACGATGTACCGGTGATGCTCAGGACGATGTCCCAGCCGGCCGCGCCCGAGCCGCCGTCCCGCTCCGACGAGTTCGTGCGCGGCATGTCCGAGGCGATCGGCGGTCCGCTGGGCACGCACGCCGGGCAGAGCTCGACCGGCGGCCGGTACCGCGCGGTCGCCCGGATCGTTCTGGCCCTGCTCTGCCTCACCCTCGTCGTGCACTGGCTGCAGAAGTCCCCGTGCCAGGACGGCGCCTGGTCGGACCTCAAGCAGTACCGCCAGATGTGCTACACCGACGTGCTGGCCCTCTACTACGCCGAGGGACTCGCCGACGGGCAGGTGCCCTACCAGGACCACCAGGTGGAGTACCCGGTGCTGACCGGGGTCTTCATGGGCGTACTCGGGCTGCCGGTACACGCGCTGGGCCGGAACAACCCACACATCAACCAGGGCGAATGGTTCTACAACCTCAACGCGCTGGTCCTCGGGGCACTCGCGCTGGCCAGCGCGGGCGCCCTGCTGGCACTGCGCCGACGACGACCGTGGGACGTGGCGATGTTCGCGCTCGCCCCGGCACTGTTCGTCACCGCGACGGTCAACTGGGATCTGCTCGCGGTCGCCTTCGCCGCCTTCGGCCTGTACGCCTGGGCCCGGCGCCGACCAGCCCTCGCCGGGCTGCTGCTCGGGCTGGGTACCGCCGCCAAGCTCTGGCCCGGCTTCCTGTTCATCCCGCTGCTGCTGCTCGGCCTGCGTACCCGCCGGTTCCCCGAGGCCTTCGTGGCCGCCGCGGTCGGCGTGGCGACCTGGGCGGCGGTCAACCTTCCGGTGCTGATCGGCTACCCGGACTCCTGGCGGGAGTTCTTCCGGCTCAACGAGACCCGGGGCATCGACTGGGGCACGCTGTGGTATCTCGGTGACCACTTCCCGTTCGTTGGCGCATTACCCGGCGCCAACTGGTTCGACGGGCACATCGTCGCGCTCAACTGGATCACCCGGCTGCTGTTCCTGCTCTGCTGTGCCGGCCTGGGCTTCCTGGTCTTCCGCGCTCCGCGCCCGCCCCGGCTCGGCCAGCTGGCGTTCCTGGTGGTCGTCGCGTTCCTGGTCTTCTCGAAGGTCTGGTCCCAGCAGTACGTGCTCTGGCTGCTTCCACTGGCCGTACTCGCCCGTCCCCGCTGGGGTGCCTTCCTCGCCTGGCAGGCCGCGGAGATCCTGTACTTCTGCGCGTTCTATGGCGAGCTGATGGGCGCCTCCGGTAAGCCGATCTTCCCAGAGACCGTCTTCGACCTGGCCGCGCTCGCCCGGCTGATCACCGTCCTGGTGCTCGCCGGATATGTGGTGCGCGACATCATGCGCCCGGAACAGGACGTCGTGCGTACCTCCTACGACGGCGAAGATCCGGACGGCGGGGTGTTCAACGACCCCGAGCCGGAACCCGAACCCTGGTATGAGCCGAACCGGGCGCTGGTCAGCTGAGCGTGTAGACCACGGTGTCGCCGTTGTCCTGCCACCGGATGCCCAGCGCCTGGGCGGACGGGTCGGGCGCGGCCGCTTTCGCGTAGTCCTGGCCGGCTGCGGCCTTCAGCACGATCACCGTCTTGATCCCGATCCCGCGCAGGTAGTCCACGCTGGCCTGGTCCGGGAAGGACCTGGCCACCTCACGGGTGGTCTCCTGGCTCCTCGGAACGAACCCGCTGACCCCGTTGACCACCTTCGGGAAGCGCTCGGTGGACCACATCATCACCTGGAAGTCGGACCAGGCCTCGATGGGCAGCACCAGTACCGGGCCGGTCGCGGTATGGAACGCGGCGGGTACCGGTGGCACCACCGGATGGTCGATCTTGTTGACGCCCTCGACGAGTACCAGCGCCAGCGGGAGCAGCATCGCCGCCCGCATCGCCAGGCTCGGTCGGGCCGGTATCCGCTCGACCGCCAACTCGTGCGCCCGGTCGACCAGAGCCCCGGCCGCGCCAGCCGCCAGGACGGCCAGCGCGAGAGTTGCCCAGACCGCAAGCCTTCCCGGGGTACGGATCGCCGACCAGCCCGGTGCCAGGTAGTACAACGGAAGGTAGCTGAACCAGCCGCCGAAGAACTGGGTGCCCATCGCGAACATGACGCTGACCACGGCACCACCGAGCAGCCACAACCGGACGCGCAGCGACCAGATCGAGAAGAACAGGCCGGCAGTCGCCAGACCGATCAGGAAGAACCCGGGCAGCAGCGTGGTCTCCGCCGGGGCCACCATGGTCGCGCGGGCCGCCTCGTGCGCCGACCCCCACAGCCGGGACTGGGCCGGGGCGGTGACGAAAGCGCGCAGCGTCGGGGAGAAGATCTTCAGGTCCTCGACCGTGCGCCGGGCCTCCGGGTGCAGCTGGAGCACCTTCAGGTAGGGCAGCACCATCAGGCCGGAGATCACGCCGAAGATCAGGATGCCCAGCCCGTCGGCGAGCAGGGTACGCCGGTCCGGGACCGGGCGACCCCGGCTGGCCCGGATCAGCCAACGGATGCCGACGACCACGACCGCTCCACCGAGCAGGTAGGCGAACGGCAGGCCGATGCCGAAGCCCAGGCTCACCTGCCAGGCGGCGACACACCAACCGGCGAACGCCCAGCCCGGCCGGGTCCGGTCGCGCCGGAACCCATCCGTCAGCGTGTATCCGTGTCCTCGCGCCAGCAGCGCGAGCGCGAGGACCATCCCGCCGTCGGAGAGCACGTGCATGTGCCCGGCCTGCCCCCACCGCCACGGCGCGTATCCGAAGGCGGCACCGGCCACGGCGGCCGCGATCCGGCCGGCGCCCAACTGCCGGACCAGCGCGTATGGCCCGATGAACGCCAGCGCCTGCATCAGGATGAACATGATGTTGTAACGCACCACGGCGGCGGTCGGCCCGGTGCCGATCAACGACGCCGGGAGGTATCCCAGCAGCGTGTCGGAGAACGCGAAGCTGAGCTGGTCCGGGAAGAACGTGTTGGCGTCCCACAGCTGCCCCGGGCTGGTGCTGACCGCGTGCCCGGCCCACGCCATCTGCCAGGCCTGCAGCAGCGGGTCGCCCAGGTCGGCGGGGATCGTCGTGCTCGGGTGCAGAACGCACTGCACGTTCATGAGGATCGCGAGCCCCAGCGCACCGAGCACGACCAGCGTCCACTCGTGGGTGAGGATCCGGACCACCCGGCGGATGGCCAACTCGTAACGCCGGGGGGGCCGCTCCGGCTCGGGCGCGAAGTGGGCCCAGGTCTCCTCCGCGTCGGCCCCGGTAGCGGGCTCGGTGACCTCGCTGGCGGCCGGCTCGGCCGCGCGCGCGTCCCCGTCGATCGGCTCCCCCGCTGACTTCTCCCGAGTCTGCTCGCTCATGATCCCAGCTGCTCCCGCAGGTAGGCGATGTCGGCGCGTTGACCGTCGGCGCCGCCGGGCGTCTCCACGACAGCGGGTGCGCCGGCGGCCCGGACCACCGCGACGATCAGCTTCGGGTCGATCTCCCCGGCGGTCAGGTTCTCGTGCCGGTCGCGACCGGTGTCGAAGCCGTCCTTGGAACCGTTGGCGTGCACGAGGTCGATCCGGCCGGTGATCGACCTGATCCGGTCGACGAGGTCCACCAGGTCCTCGCCGCCGGTGTAGGCGTGGCAGGTGTCCAGGCAGAACCCGACGTCGTAGGCACCGACGACGTCCCACAGGCGGGCCAGCGCATCGAGCCGGCGGGCACAGGCGTCGTCGCCGCCTGCGGTGTTCTCGATGAGTATGCGGATCCCGAACCCACCGGAGTCCTCGGCATAGGCGAACGTCTTGCGCCAGTTGTCGAAACCCACGGCCAGGTCGCCGCCCCGGCCGACGTGTCCCCCGTGCACGATCAGACCTTTGGCGCCGAGCGTCCGCGCCCCCTGCGCGTGGTCGAGCAGGAGCTTGCGGCTGGGGATGCGGATCCGGTTGTTCGTGGTGGCCACATTGATCCGGTAGGGCGCATGGATATAGACGTCTATGGGTGCGGCGAGCAGCGCCGACGCGTCCGGACGCGGCCGCGGCACGGTCCAGGCCTGCGGGTCGGTGAGGAAGAACTGAGCGAGGTCAGCGTCGCGGGCGGCGGCCTCGGCGAGCGGGTCCGCCCGGTCGACATGGGCTCCGATACGCATGGGCCGAGCCTACGTGGTGCCTACGACGGTTCCGGCCGCGGCCAGGCTCCCGTCACCCGGGTACCCGCGTGTCGTTGAACGCACGACAACGGTCCGATCGAGCCGGGGAGACCGAGGATGCGCGTACTGCTGGGACAGTCGGTACTGGCCGTCGCCTGTCTGGGCGGGGTACTGCTGGTGGGCGCGGGTACGGCCAGGGCGGCGGCGGCGACCGTGACCTTCCAAGGCGGCTGCGGGCTGCTCGGCGTGGGCGCCTCGTCCCGCCCCGACCCGGAGTCGCTGAGCGTGCCCGCCGGTACCCCGGTCACCTTCGTCAATCGGCTCGGTGAGCCGGCCGAGCTGATGATCAACGGGGCGGACCGGGGAGCGGTAACCGCCGACCATCAGGTGGCGGTGGCTTTCGAGGCGGGCCGGGTCGACGTGTCACTGGTACCGGGCTGCCTGCTGGGTACCGGCGGCGCCGCCCCGGCCACCATCACCGTTTCGGTGTCGCCGAGCCCCGGACCTCCTGCCGGGACCGGGTCACCATCCACCCGAAGGTCACCTGACCCGGGTACCACCTCCGGGGGTGGGGGCAGCCAGCCATCGGCCGGGCGGCGCGCCACCACGCAAGCCGGGCCGGCGGCCGCGCCAGCCGTCAAGGGTTCACCGGCGGTGCCCACGACGGACCCGGCGGCCGCGCTCGGCTCGGCTCTCCCGGATCGGCCGGTCCGGCGCGGCCCGTCCGGCCTCCTGGTCTCGGTCGCCGCGATCTGCGCGCTCGGCGTGACCGCCGCCGCGGTCCGGGCGATCATCAGTCGATGGCGTGACCGGAACCCCGCGGCACCGTTCTGACCGGCCCGGGTATCCTGGTCAGGTTCGCCAGCCCGCCCGCCGTGCCCGGCACGGCGGGCGGGGTGTGAACGACGCCAGACCTCCTGCCACGGAGAGACCGTGGCCGCTAGCCCAGAGGAGGTGAGCAAGTCTTGCGTCATTACGAGATCATGGTGATCCTCGACGCCAGCCTGGAGGAGCGCACCGTCGCTCCGTCCCTCGACACGTACCTGAACGTGATCCGGACCGCGGGTGGCTCGGTGGAGAAGCTCGACGTGTGGGGCCGCCGGCGCCTTTCGTACGAGATCAACAAAAAGTCCGAAGGTATTTACGCCGTCATCGACCTCCAGGCGTCGCCCGAGGCGGTGGCCGAGCTGGACCGGCAGCTGCGACTCAACGAGTCGGTGCTGCGTACCAAGGTGATCCGGCCGGACGTCCGCTGACGTACGGCGCCCCGCGATCTGTCGTACCGATGTGCAAGCGTGACGACGTGGATCGAAACGAGGAGTAAGCGATGGCAGGAGAAACCACCATCACGGTCGTCGGCAACCTTACCGACGACCCCGAACTGCGCTTCACCCCGTCGGGTGCCGCGGTCGCCAAGTTCCGGGTCGCTTCGACGCCCCGGACCCTGGACCGGGCGTCCGGCGAGTGGAAGGACGGCGAGCCGCTGTTCCTGTCCTGCACCGTCTGGCGGCAAGCGGCGGAGAACGTTGCCGAGTCGCTCCAGCGGGGCTCCCGGGTCATCGTCTCGGGCCGGCTGCGCCAGCGGTCGTACGAGACGAGGGAGGGCGAGAAGCGCACCGTCATCGAGCTGGAAGTGGACGAGATCGGCCCGTCGCTGCGGTACGCCACGGCGAAGGTGCAGAAGATGTCCCGTAGCTCGGGTGGCGGTGGCGGGTTCGGTGCGTCGGGCGGTGCCTCTGGCAGTGCCTCGGGCGGCGGGGGCGGATACGCCAACGACGACCCGTGGGCCACGGCCGCGCCAGCTTCCAGCGGCGGGGGCAACTTCGACGAGGAACCGCCTTTCTAATGATCCGGAGTAGAGCAATGGCCAAGGCTGCGGCACTTCGCAAGCCGAAGAAGAAGGTGAACCCCCTCGACAAGGAGGGGATCACCTACATCGATTACAAGGACACCGCGCTGCTGCGCAAGTTCATCTCCGACCGCGGCAAGATCCGTGCTCGGCGGGTGACCGGGGTCAGTGCCCAGCAGCAGCGCCAGATCGCCCGCGCGGTCAAGAACGCCCGCGAGATGGCGCTCCTGCCCTACACCGCGACCGCGCGCTGAGAGGGGGCTGGACATGAAGATCATCCTGACTCAGGAGGTATCCGGTCTCGGCGCCCCCGGCGACGTGGTCGAGGTCAAGGACGGGTACGGCCGCAACTACCTGCTCCCGCAGCGCTTCGCCATCCCGTGGACCAAGGGCGCGGAGAAGCAGATCACCCTGATCAAGCGGGCCCGTTCGGCTCGGGAGATCCGCGATCTCGGCCACGCCAACGAGGTGAAGGCACAGCTGGAGAACCTCAAGGTGAGCCTGTCCGCGCGCGCCGGCACCGGTGGGCGGCTGTTCGGCTCGATCACCACCGGCGAGGTCGTCACGGCCGTCCGCTCCGCCGGCGGTCCCGAGCTGGACCGGCGCCGCGTCGAGCTGCCTGGCCACATCAAGGCGGTCGGCGCCTACCAGGTACAGGTCCGCCTGCACCCCGAGGTGGTCGCCAAGTTCGCGCTCAACGTGGTCGCGGCCAAGTAACCGACCAGCGCACCGCAGCCAGGGCGTCCCGCAGCAGGCGGGGCGCCCTGCGGCGTTATCCGGTCGAGCTGAGCACCGAGTAGAGGACGGTGGCGGCACCGGCGCCGATGATCGCCGAGGAGAAGCCGACGGTGATCGGGCGCCAAGCCGTGCTGCCCCACCGGATCAGTCCCGCGACCAGCAGGGCGATGCCCAACGCCACGCCGACCCGGGGCATCCCGTTGATCAGGTTGGCCAGTGCCGCGGCGCGCGGCGACGGGCAGGCACCGCCGGTCGGCCGGGCACACGCGGTGCCGGGGTCGGTGGGGAAGGTCAGGCTCCACGCGGCGAAGATCGCCACGGGTACCGTGTACCACGCCGCTGTCCAGCCGAAGGTGGCCAGGAAGTGGCGCTCCGGCGGGACCTCGACGGGTATCGGTGGGGGCCGGAAGTCGGTGGACGGGGCGGCGGGCGGCACCGGCCGGCCAGGGGCGCCCCAGCGTGGGTCGTCTGGCCGGATCGGCCGGGCGGTCGCCCGTACGGTGCGCGGCGTCGTCGGCGGCACCACGCGAGGCGCGGCCGGCGGCATCGCCGGAGGCACGGTGGGCGGCACGGGGGGCGGCCCCGCCCGAGGCACGGCCGGTGGCGGGATCGGTGGCGGGATCGGTGGCCCGCTTGGCGGGACGGCCGGCGAGACAGGCGTCGGGATCGGCACGCGACCGGTGAACCGCTCGCGCGGCGACAGATGCCGGTGCCGGGGAACCCAGTCCCCGTCGTCCGGGTCCTCACCCCCGTGGCGCGGCTCCGCCTGCCTGACAGTCACGCTCCATACGGTACTTCCAACCTGCGCGACACGCCGATGCGAGTTTCTTTCTCACACATCCTGTGGGAAAACTTTTCCCTGCTCAGAGCATATTGACCCGAGGATCCCCAAGGGTATCCACAGGCTGTGCACAGCCTCGCACACACCGCTGGAGCGACTGGTCCACAGGTTGTCCCAAGCCTCGTCCACCGGCATGTTTGTGGGCTCCCCGCCGCGTCCGTAAGGTTCCTGCCATTGGCTCGCCGGTCGGAACTGTCATACCCCGTGCGGATCATTGGCGGCTGACGGGGCGTGAGGGTGGGGGAGTTAGCGGTGTCGATCACCGATGGCGTACGGCCGGCTCAGCCGGGGCTCTCCGAGCCACGGCCGGCCGACGTGCCCCCCGGTGACCGGCAGTACGACCGCTCCCCGCCCCAGGACGTGGCCGCTGAGCAGTCCGTGCTCGGCGGGATGATGCTCTCCAAGGACGCCATCGCGGACGTCGTCGAGATCCTCAAGGCAGGTGACTTCTACCGGCCCGCCCACGCGACCATCTTCGACGCCGTGCTCGACCTCTACGGCCGGGGCGAGCCGGCCGACGCGATCACCGTGGCGGCCTCCCTCGCCGACTCCGGTGACCTGGCCCGGGTCGGCGGCGCACCTTACCTGCACACGCTGATCTCCAGCGTGCCGACCGCCGCCAACGCCGCCTACTACGCCCGGATCGTGGCCGAGCGGGCGGTGCTGCGCCGGCTCATCGAAGCGGGTACCCGGATCGTCCAGCTCGGCTACGGGTCGGCGGCCGGCGGCGGGCGCGATGTCGACGATGTGGTGGACCTGGCCCAGCAGGCCGTCTACGACGTGACCGAGCGCCGGGTCAGCGAGGACTTCGCCGTCCTGTCCGACCTGTTGCAGCCGACGCTTGACGAGATCGAGGCGGTCGGGTCCCAGGGCGGGGTGATGACCGGGGTACCGACCGGCTTCACCGACCTCGACCGGCTGCTCAACGGCCTGCACCCGGGCCAGTTGATCATCGTTGCCGGGCGGCCCGGCCTGGGGAAGGCGCTCGCCCTGGATACGCCCCTGCCCACCCCGGACGGCTGGACCACAATGGGTGAGGTTCAGGTGGGAGACCAGCTCATCGGTGCGGACGGACGCCCGACGAGGGTCGTTGCGCGCAGCGACATCATGCTGGGTCGGACCTGTCATGAGGTCGAGTTCTCCGACGGCAGCGTGATCGTCGCGGATGGCTCACATCGCTGGCTCACCCACACAAGGGCGACTCGCCGCAATGGGCGAGGCCCTGACGTGTCGACCACCGAGGAGATCGCCGCGACGGTCCGGACGCATACCGCTGACCGGCGCGCCAACCACTCGGTGACCAACTGCCGGCCACTGCAACTAGCCGACCGCGACCTGCTTCTGCCGCCATACACGCTGGGGGTGTGGCTGGGCGGCGGGCATTCGGAGGGCGCCCGCTTCACCACGCACGACCCGGAGATCGTCCTGCACGTGGAGGCCGACGGACTGATCACCCGACCGAGCGGGCCCCGCGTGCACAGCGTGTGCCTGCCCGGTCCCCCGCTCGGCTCGGTCACCGGCCTGCTGCGAACCCTCGGAGTGCTCGGGAACAAGCACATCCCAGCCAGCTACCTGCGGGCCTCGGAGAGCCAGCGACGGGCACTGCTGGCCGGCCTGTTGGACACCGACGGCACCGTGGCCCCGTCCGGCAACGTCCGGTACTGCTCCACCTCCTGCCGCCTCGCCGAGGATGTCCGTGAGCTCGTGGTAAGCCTCGGCTACCGCGGTACGGTCACGGCCAGGCCGGTCGGCGGGCGTACGGCGGACCCGTCGATCGCCTACACCGTCAACTTCTCCACGCCCAATGACGTGTTCCGGTTGGAACGCAAGCGGATCGCGCACAAGGAGCGGCGCCGGGCGACGAACAGTGCCAGGACGGGTTCCCGGTTCATCGTCGATGTCCGGTCGGTGGCCAGCGTGCCGGTCCGCTGTGTCACGGTCGACAACGAGGACCACCTGTACCTCGCCGGTCGATCGATGATCCCCACGCACAACTCCACCGCGGCAATGGACTTCGCCCGGTCCACCTCCGTGAAGCACAGCTTCTCCAGCGCGATCTTCTCGTTGGAGATGAGCAAGGTCGAGATCGTCATGCGGCTCCTGTCAGCGGAGGCGCGGGTACCGCTGCACGTGCTGCGCTCCGGGCAGCTCTCCGACGACGACTGGACCAAACTCGCCCGGCGGATGGGCGAGATCAGCGAGGCGCCGCTGTTCGTCGACGACACGCCGAACATGACCCTGATGGAGATCCGGGCCAAGGCCCGGCGGCTCAAGCAACGTCACGACCTGAAGCTGATCATCGTGGACTACCTTCAGCTGATGACCTCCCCGAAGCGGGTGGAGAGCCGCCAGCAGGAGGTCGCCGAGCTGTCCCGGGGTCTGAAGCTGCTGGCCAAGGAGGTGGACTGCCCGGTGGTTGCGGTGAGCCAGCTCAACCGGGGGCCGGAGCAGCGGACCGACAAGCGGCCGCAGCTGTCCGATCTGCGGGAAAGCGGATCAATCGAGCAGGATGCCGACGTTGTCATACTTCTGCACCGGGACGACTACTACGACAAGGAGTCGCCCCGCGCCGGTGAAGCCGACTTCATCGTGGCCAAGCACCGCAACGGCCCGACCGACACGGTAACCGTGGCCGCCCAGCTGCATCTGTCCCGGTTCGTCGACATGGCCGTGGTCTAGGACAGCGCCTAGGTCGGGCCCGAGCCGAGCAGCTCGGCGACCTCGGCGGAATCGACCTGCGGGAACGACCGGTAGTAGCGGCTCACCGCACCGAACCGGGGCGGGGTGAGCGGGCAGCACACCTCGTCGGCCACCTCGGACAACCGGGCCACCGCGTCGGGCGGGCCGACCGGGACGGCCAGCACGACCCGGGTGGCGCCGAGCCTGCGGGCCACCGTCACCGCGGCAGCCGCGGTCGCGCCGGTGGCCAGGCCGTCGTCGACCAGGATGGCGGTACGCCCAGCCAGCGCCAACGGCGGCCGGCCGGCGCGGTACCGCTCCTCCCGCCGGTCCAGCTCGGCCGACTCGGTCGCGGTGACCCGGGCGACCACGTGCTCGTCGAGCCAGCCGGCGACCTCGGGGTTGAGCACCCGTACCCCGCCGGGGCCGAGCGCCCCGAAAGCCAGCTCGGGCTGTTGCGGTACCCCCAGCTTGCGTACCACCAGCACGTCCAGCGGTGCGTGCAGCGCCGCCGCCACCCGGGCGGCCACCGGTACCCCGCCCCGGACCAGGCCCAGCACGACCACGTCCGGCTGGTCCCGGTACCTGGAGAGCGCGCTGGCCAGTACGTCCCCGCCGTGCGCCCGGTCCAGGTACCCTCTCACGCCTCCAGTGTCGGCCCGCTCCGCGGTGCTGTCAGCGCGGCGGCCCAGACCGCGTACGCGACCGGGTAGAGCAGGTAGCCGAACCGGGTCGTCGGCATCAGCAGGATCGCGGCGAGCATGCCGACCGCGCAGACCCCGGCCGCCTGGGCGGCGTTGACCGGTGGTCGCCGAACCAGCCAGCCGCCGAGGACCAGTCCGGCGCCCAGCAGGAGTACCGCCGCGATCGCGGATCCGGCGGGGAGCAGCGTCGCGGCCAGGTGCCCGGGGAACGGACTGCCGGCCGGGCTGCGTACCAGGCCACGTCCGAGCGGGAACCGCAGGATGTTCTCCACGGTGGCGTCGGGGTCGACGAGCGCCGCCGGGAGCAGGGCGAGCACCGGGATGCCGAGCGCGGCCAGGGCATACCTGCGGTGGTGTCGGGCCAGCACGAGCAGCACCAGCGCGACCGGCCAGGCGAAGAGCTTGAGCGCGCCGGCCAGCCCGATCGCGATGCCGGCGGCGCCGTACCGGTGGCGCGCGGCGTAGGCGAGGGCGAGCAGGCAGAGCGCGAGTACCGGCAGGTCGTCCCCGCCGACCGCGAGGGTCAGCGCGCACACCGGCAGTACGGTGGCCGCCTGTACCGCGCGCAGCAGTGCCGGTCCGGGTACCAGCTGCCGGGCGGCCAGCGCGAGCGCAGCGGCGGTGGCCAGCGCGAACCAGACCCGGGCATCGGTCCACCAGGCCACCCCGAACACTGCCCGAGGCAGCCCGAACAGGGCCATCCCCGGCTGGTACGGCAGGTAGCCGAGCAGCCGCTCGTCCGGCGGGAGCGCGGCGATGGCGTGGTGGGACAGGTAGGGCGTACCGGTGTGCAGGAGCCGGGCCCCGGCCCGCTCGACGACGACAACCTCCTCCTGCGCCCGGTCGGTACGACCACCGGCCCGCTGGGCCGCCTCGACCACGAGCGGGAGGAGCGCGACCGTGGCCCAGGTGAACAGGGTGGTGAGGATCCGGGCCGGCCGCCGGGCCAGCAACATCCCGACCACGAGAAGCGTGGCGGCCAGGTAGCCGGTGAACGCGATCCACCCCCACGGCCGGTGCGGGGGCAGCGTTGCGGTCAGCGCGGTGATCAGGGCGAAGATCGCGGAGAGGCCGTAGAGCGCGAGGTCGAGGGCGAGCCCCCCGGCCGCGGTGTCAAGAGCGGCCCACCGGCCACGGGTACGCCGGTCGGTGGCGTCGAGCACGGGTCAGCCCAGCTCGCCCTGTCGCTGCGAGGTGCCCCGCCGAGCGGGTAGCCGGATCACCGCGGCGGAATCGTGCAGCGGTGCCGCCAGGGTGGCCGGTTTGCCGCCGTATCCCCGGCGCAGCGCGGCGATCAGCCGGTGTACCGGCATCGGCCGGCCGAACAGGTGCCCCTGCCCGGCCGGGCAGCCCTGCTCCCAGAGCCGACGCCGCTGCTCCTCGCTCTCCACGCCCTCGGCCACCACCAGCAGGCCGAGGCTGCGACCCAGTTCGATGGTGGAGCGCACCACGGCCGCGTCCGCGGACGTGGCGTCCATCGCCGCGACGAACGCCCGGTCGATCTTCAGCTCGTGCACCGGTACCCGGGCCAGCGTGGCCAGCGAGGAGTATCCGGTGCCGAAGTCGTCCAGGGCCAGCCGTACCCCCAGGTCGCGCAGCGTGCAGAGCACCTCGTCGACCACGTCGAGCTGGCTGAGCGTCAGCGATTCGGTCAGCTCGATGGTCAGCATCTCCGGCGCCACCCCGGCCCGCTTGAGCCGGTCGGCGACCCCCTCGGGGAAGGTCGGGTCGAGCAGACTGCGCGGCGAGACGTTGACCGCGACCGGCACCTGGAAGCCGGCCGCCAGCCAGCCCGACGCGGCCCGCAGGGCCTGCTCCAGGACCGCCTCGCTGAATGCCGGCAGCAGGCCGGAGCGCTCCACCGAGTCGAGGAACCGGGTCGGGTTGAGGTTGCCCCGGTCCGGGTGGTGCCAGCGGGCCAGCGCCTCGGCGGCGATGACCTCGCCGGTGGCCAGGTCGACGATCGGCTGGAAGTTGACCGCGAACTCGTGCTCGGCGACCGCCCGGGGCAGCTCGGCGGTCAGTGCCAGCCGGCCGACATCGGCGGTGTCGCGGGCCCGGGCGTACAGGGCGATCGGCTGGCTGCCCCGCTTGGCCTCGTACATCGCCACGTCCGCGCGACGCAGCAGCTCCTCGATGCCGCCCCGGGCCGGGGCGAGCGCGACGCCGGCAGAGGCCTCGATCACCAGGCGCATGCCGTCGATCTCCATGGGCTGGTCGAGCGTGGCGAGGATGGCCCGGGACCGGGGTACCGCGACGGCGGGCGCGGGCAGCCCGAGGAAGAGTACGGCGAACTCGTCCCCACCCAGCCGGGCCACCAGGTCGCCGGGCTCGGCAGCGCTGGCCAGCCGGCGGCCGACCTCGCTGAGTACCCGGTCACCGGCGACGTGCCCGAGGGTGTCGTTGACCTCCTTGAAGTGGTTGAGGTCGACGAGCAGCAGGCCGATCTGGCCGTCACTGGGCGGCTGGTCGAGCACTTCGGCACCGATCTGGTACAGCTGCCGCCGGTTGGCCAGCCCGGTCAGTGAGTCGTGGGTGGCCGCGTACTCGTGTTGGGCGGAGAGCCGCTCGGCCTCGGCGAACGCGACCGCGTTACGGATCGCCGTGCACAGTGCCGCCGCAAAGGTACGCAGGGTCAGCTGCTCCCGCTCGGTCAGCGTCACCTTGCCGAAGAACCGCAGCCGGAGCGCGCCGACGGCGGCGCTGCCGTCGTGGCTCTCCAGCGGTATCTCGATGACCTCCCCGGGACGGGTCGGCGCGGCCGCTTCGGGCCCGTCATACTTGATTTTCTTGGCATCTCCCCGGGCCAGCCGGTCCGGTACCGACGGCACGGCGACGTGTACCTCGACCTCGTCGGGGGAGAACAGCTCGGCAGCCCGGGCCACCGCCGAGGTGAGCACGCTGTCCAGGTCGACCTCGTTGAACTCGTCGGTGGTCTGGGCGAGCTTCTGCCAGGCGTCCCGCTCGGCCCGCGCGCGCAGCTGGTTGGCGGACAGGATCTGCAGGCAGATCAGGACCAGCGGGGCGAGCAGGACGAGGGTCGGCCGCTGGGCGAGGCCGATCAGCGCCAGCGTGGCGAGCAGCAGGCGGATCAGCATGCCGCCGACGCGGACGTCCAGGTTGGTGCGGAAGAGCTTCCAGACCGGCGTGTGGGTACCCATCGCGATCACCGGGATGGCCAGCAACTCGTCGGCTACCAGGATCGCGCCGGCCGCGGCGGCGACCGCGGGAAAGTTGACGGACCGGTCGGTGATCAGCGGGCCGAAGGCGGCCACGGTGAGCACCGCGCAGCCGGCCATGGCGGTGTCCTTGCCCGCGTTGAACAGCACCTTGATCAGTGGTACCCGTTTGCAGAGCCAGACCGTGCTGACCGCGGCGGCGGTGAGGACTACCTGCCAGGGGCCGGGGACGAGCGCGAGCCCGACCAGGGTCACCGCGTCCAACGTGTTCACGCCGATCCGGCTGGACTTGACGCGGATCTGCAGGAGGACGGTGGCCGCCAGGATGAGCATGCTCACGAAGCACGCGATGCGCGACCAGGAGGGATGTTGCAGTTCGGGGGTATCGGCGATCGTCCGGAGTGCCCGGCCGGTGAAGAGTCCACCGACAACAACGACGAGACCGACGGTCGCGTACAACCGCCGGTCGGTCTCGTCAGCAACCGCGCGTTTCACCCGCCGTCCCCATCCGGCCAGTAATGCTACGCGGTCAGCCTAGGCGTTTCCGGCTTGGTTCAACAATCGTTGCCTGATATGGGTAGATGCCGCCGTAGCGGGATCAGCCCCAGCTGGTGCCCTTCTTCATGACTCTCTCCTTGTCTTAGTGCGATCAATGGAAGAAAGAGTACCGTCCGGAATAGATTTTGCAAATCCTAAGTAGGCCGTGATTTCGTGATATGCGAAGAGTGACCACATCGACCACCTTAGGTAGTTATGTGAGTGCGCCACGCCACCTGGTACTCTCGCGTACCGGTCAGAAGGGGCAATTCACCTGCATCAATGGCACAATTCAGGAAGCCTTGTCCCAGGCGGTTGGCATACGGGTCTGAGCCCTGCACGTGGTCTCCCCTCGCGGTAAGGAGCCCGCCCTAACGGTACGCGTAACCGACCGGGAGGGCCCGGTCCGCTCCATCCCCACGGGACTGAACAGGTCCCCGGGGACCGTAGGCTGCTAAACGTGTCGAAACCACTGACCCACGTGGACGAGACCGGCGCGGCCCGGATGGTGGACGTATCGGCCAAGGACGTGTCGGTCCGGCGAGCGGTCGCGGCCGGCGAGGTACGCACCACCCCGGCCGTGATCGACCTGCTCCGGAGCGGTGCGCTGCCGAAGGGGGACGCCCTCGCGGTCGCCCGGGTCGCCGGGATCATGGGCGCGAAGCGCACCCCGGATCTGGTACCGCTCTGCCACCCGATCGCGCTGCACGGCGTAACCGTCGACCTGACCCTGGGCGAGTCGACGGTGTCCATCGAGGTGGCCGCGAAGACGGCCGACCGCACCGGGGTGGAGATGGAAGCGCTGACCGCGGTGGCCGCCGCCGGGCTCGCCCTGGTCGACATGATCAAGGCGGTGGACCCGGCGGCCTCCATCGAGGGGGTACGCGTGCTCCGCAAGGAAGGTGGGAAGACCGGACTGTGGGAGCGTCCGACGTGATCCGGGCCCGGGTGATCGTCGCCTCCAACCGGGCCGCCTCCGGTACCTACGCCGACACCAGCGGACCGCTGCTCGTCTCCGGGCTGCGTGAGCTGGGCTGTGAGGTCGACGAGCCGGTGGTCGTACCGGACGGGGAGCCGGTCGGGCTGGCCCTGCGCCAGGCCGTCGCCGACCGGTACGACCTGGTGCTGACCAGCGGCGGTACCGGGATCACGCCAACCGATCGGACGCCGGACGAGACCCGTACCGTGCTCGACTACGAGGTACCCGGGATCGCCGAGGCGATCCGGGCGCACAGCCGGGACAGGGTACCCACCTCGGCACTCTCCCGGGCACTGGCCGGCGTGGCCGGCCGTACCCTCATCGTCAACCTGCCGGGCTCCACCGGCGGGGCGAAGGACGGCCTGGCCGTGCTCGGCCCGATCCTCGGCCACGCGGTGGACCAGCTACGCGGCGGCGACCACATTAGGCTTGGCCAATGAGCGTCGAGTCGGCGATCCGTGCGCCGTCATGGGAGGCCGCCCGGGTGGCGGCGTTCGAGGCCGGTGCCGAGGCGGTCCGACCGGTGGTCGAGCTGCCGCTCCGCCAGGCTGACGGCGCGACCCTGGCCCGGCCGCTGCGCCCGCGCACCGACCTGCCGGCCTTCCCGACGTGCAGCGTGGACGGTTGGGCGGCCCGGGGACCGGGACCGTGGCGGGTGGTCGGCCGGGTGCTGGCCGGCAACCGCGCACAGCCGCTCACCGAGGACGGCACCTGCGTCGAGATCGCCACCGGCGCGATGGTGCCGGCCGGTGCCGAGCGGGTGATCAGGGTCGAGGATTCGACGGTGTCGGCGAGCGGGCTGGTCGACACGACGGCACCGGCCCGGCGCGAGTGGCGGGAGCCGGGCGAGGAGGCACGGGCCGGCGAGGAGCTGTTCCCGGCCGGTACGCCGGTCACGCCGGGACTGATCGGACTGGCCGCGTCGTGCGGGTACGACACTCTGGCGGTACGGCCGGTACCGCGGGCCGCCGTACTCGTCTTCGGGGACGAGCTGCTCACCTCCGGGGTGCCCGGCGAGGGTCGGGTACGCGACGCGCTCGGCCCGTCCGTACCGGCCTGGTTGCGCCGGCTCGGGGCGCTGGCGGCCGGACCGGTCGGACCGGTGGCCGACACGCTGGACGCCCACGTGGCAGCCCTGCGCGACGCGGTCGGGCAGGGCGTCGAGTTGGTCTGCACGACCGGCGGCACCATGCACGGTCCGGTGGACCACCTGCACCCGGCGCTGGCCGAGCTGGGCGCCCGGTACGTGGTGAACACGGTCGAGGTACGGCCCGGGTTCCCGATGCTGCTCGCTACCGTCGGCGGAACGCTGGTGGCGGGGTTGCCGGGCAACCCGCAGTCGGCGATCGTCGCGCTGGTGTCCCTGGTCGCCCCGGCCCTGGCCGGGCTGACCGGCCGGACCTCACCGGAGCTGCGCCGGATCCGGCTCGGTGCGCCGATCCCCGGCCGGGGCGGGTACGCCCACCTGGCGCTGGTCGACCCGGATGGCCGGCCGGTGCCGCACGTCGGCTCCGCGATGCTGCGCGGGCTCGCCGCGTCGGTCGGTTTCGCGGTCATCCCGCCGGGGCAGGACGGTTCGGTAGGGGACGAGGTCGCCCTGGTACCCCTGCCTCTGCTGGACGGGGAGCGGCCGTGACTGAAACGCCACGCGGGACCAGCGCCGCTTCCGCGGCGCCCCGCTTGACCGTGGTGACCGTGGTGACCGCCGATCCGCTGGATGTGGCCAGCCACGAGAAGGCGGTGGCCGACAAGGGCGCGGGCGCGGTCGTGGTGTTCCAGGGCATCGTCCGGGACCACGACCACGGGCGCCCGGTGACCCTGCTCGAATACGAGGCGCATCCGACCGCCGTGGCCGTGCTGGCGGAGGTGGCTGCCGAGATCGCGGCCGACCCGGCCGTCCATGGGGTAGCTGTCTCGCACCGGATCGGGCGGCTCAACATCGGCGACGTCGCACTGGTCGCGGCGGTCTCCACCGCCCACCGGGCGGCCGCGTTCGCGGCCTGCGGCCGGCTGGTCGACGAGGTGAAGGCGCGGCTGCCGATCTGGAAGCGGCAGGTGTTCGCCGACGGTACCGAGGAGTGGGTCAACTGCCCCTGACCGCGCTCAGCCGGGCGTGCCGGGCCAGGGCCGGTTCCGGATAGAACGCGGGGTCGGCACCGGGACGCCAGGGCAGCAGCGCGACCAGCGCGATGACGACCAGGCCCAGCGAGTTTTCCATGAGCGCGCCGAACAGATGGTCGTGGTAGTGCGACACGGCCGGCAGCCTGTGCTCGAAGCGCCAGATCGGGGAGATCACGAAGAGCAGGTAGATGGCCAACCCGCCGGCCGCGTGCCGGAGTCCCGCCAGCGCCGGGATGCCGATCGGGCCGCGGGTCCACCGGCCCCGGGAGGTGAGCAACACCCGGGCGGCGGCCCGGCGGCGCAGCGCGGTGTCGGCGAGGACGGCCAGCGCGGGGATCAGGAAGATCATGTGGTGCGTCCAGGAGATCGGGCAGACCGCGTTGGCGGTCAGGCCGACCAGGGTGAACGCGGTCAACTCGTCCCCCTCGGCGTGCGCGGTGTTGGCCCGGGACAGGCCGACCGCGACCACCAGCATGGCGAAGGCGAACCACATCAGGGTCGGGGTGGTCGGCGAGTCGTAGAGCCGGGCGAGCACGCCGGCCAGCGACTGGTTTGCGGTCGCGTCGACCTGGCCGACCCGGTCGGTGTCGAAGACCACCGAGGTGAAGTAGCTGACCGTCTCGCGGCCACCGATGGCGAAGGTGACCAGGGTGACGCCGAGCCCGGTGACCGCGGAGGTCAGGGCGGCCCGCCACTGCTTGGTGACGACGAAGTAGAGGATGAACAGCCCGGGGGTCAGCTTGATCGCGGTAGCCAGGCCGACCCCGATGCCGGCCGTGCCGCCGCTTCGCCACAACCGGAGCAGCCGGCCGCGCACGGTCTCCGGGTCGGATTCCGGTCCGGCCGCTTCGGTGGAGCGACGCGCCCGGTTGCGCAGGGCCATGAAGTCGGCGTAGATGAGCACCGCGAGCAGCAGGTTGACCTGACCGAAGCCGAGCGTCTCGCGGACCGGCTCGGTGACCGCGGCCAGCGGCAGGGCCAGCGACAGTACGAACCAGCGCGGCCAGCCGTACCGGTCCGCGATGGGTCCGAGCAGCCAGGCCAGCAGTAGCGCGAGGGCGGCCAGGCTGATCACGGTGTTGACCCACCCGGCGGCCAGCGTGGGCAGGATGGCCATCGGGGCCATGGCCAGCGCGGCGAACGGCGGGTAGGTGAACCCGAGCGTGGTCTCCGGGGCCACGAAGTCGTAGAGGTTGCCGCCGTGGGTCCACCAGACCATCGCGCCGTGGTAGATCTTCAGGTCGAAGAAGCTGTACCGCCGCCCGTATGCGTGCCCGGCCCAGAGAGCGACCAGTACAACGCCGGCGACGATGCCGAGGCGGACCAGGGTCCAACGACTGATCCGGAGATCAAAAAAAACTACGGTGCGGCGGTCCGGGGCCAGGCGGGGTCGATCTTCGACGGTCGCCGGCATAGGCGTCGACACCCCCGAAACGCTGTCATCGTGATTGTTCAGTTCTTGCCGAGGAGCCTAAACGGGCCTGTCGAGCGGTGCCGGCCACGTTATGCGAACGTGTCCGATCACACACGACTTCGAGATGTTTCTTGTAGGTTACTTGGAGGTGTCCGATGTCGAGTGATGTAAGCGTTACGTCCAGCAACTGCGACTGCGGTCAATGCAAATATGCCGTCAACGGGGCAGTCGCCGGCCCAGCTCCGCGGCCCGGGCGGCCAGCCTCGCCCGCTGCCGGGTCTCCCGGGCGGTACGCCGGACGGCGCGGTCCGCGTCGTGCACCAGCCGTCCGGTCCGGTACCGCAGCCCCGGCCGCCCCTCGGTGTCCAGCGCGGCGAGCAGCAACCCGCCCATCAGCCCGGCGTTCTTGAGGAAGTGGACCTGCTGCGTCTGGCGCTGCTCCGGGTCGTGGTACTCCCAGAAGCGGTGCCCGGCCAGCGTGGTCGGGGCGAGGGAGCCGGCCAGTGCCAGCGCCGCCGGCCGGCGCAGTCCGGTCAGCAGGAGCAGGCCACCGATGAACTCGACGGCGCCGTTGAGCTGGACCAGGGTACGGGCGTCGGAGGGGGCGCGCTTGTGCACCTTGACCAGCATCGGCCCGATCCGGTCGGCGATCGGTTGGGCCCGGGGTACCAGCGGGTCGGGGTTGGTCAGCGCCTTGGCGCCGCTGGCCACGAAGATGCCCGCGAGCATCGCGCGGGCGGCGGTACGGACCGGTTTCATGCCCCCGTTCTACCCTGCCAGCCCGAGCGGCACACCCGGTTCGCGCGCCGATCAGGCTCACGCCGGCTGGGTGCGCAGGTAGCGGGCGAAGTGCGGGACGGTGAACGCGACCGTGCCGCGCTCACCGGAGTAGATCAGGCCCTTCTTGATCAGGGCGTCCCGGGCCGGGGAGAGCGAGGCGGGCTTGCGATCCAGCGTCCGGGCCACTTCGGCGGTGGGTACCGCGTCCACCTCACCGTCCATTGTGGACAGCGTGGCCATCGCGCGCATGTATTCGCGCTCGGCCGGCGTGGCCCGCTCGTAGCGGGAGCCGAAGAAGCCCACCGCCAGCTCGGTCTCCGCCTCGGGCGCGCCCACCCGTACGTCCGCGTCGGTGATCGGGCTGCGCGGAGCGTGGTCCCAGGTCGCCTTGCCGTACGCCTGCACGAAGTAGGGGTACCCGCCGCTCGCCTCGTACAGCGCGTCCAGCGCCTTCGGCTGGTATTCCACGCCCTCGCGTAGGGCCGGCGCGCACAGCGCCTGATCTGCCGAGATCCGGTCGAGCCGGTCGATGCGCTGGTAACGGAAGAGCCGCTCCGAGTAGGACTTCGCGGCGGAGAGTACGGCGGGCAGGTGCGGCAGCCCGGCGCCGACCACGATCAGCGGCGCCCCGATCTGGGACAGCTCATGGCAGGCGGCGCAGAGCGCGGAGACGTCGGCGGCCGACAGGTCCTGCATCTCGTCGATGAACACGGCGATCCCGGTACCCACGTCGGTGGCGATCCCGGCCGCGTCGGTGAGCAGCTCGACCAGGTCGATCTCGATGTCCCCGGAGTCGGCCCGGCCGGTCGCGGCCGGCCCGTCGATGCCCGGCTGCCAGCGCTCGCGCAGCTTCCCGCCGCTCGGGTTGGACCGCAGCGCGAACGCCTTGAGTACGGCCAGGAACTCGTCGATCCGGTGCGGCGCCCGGTGCCGGGGGGCCAGCTCGCGCACCGCCATGTGCAGCGCACCGGACAGCGCCCGGCGCATCGGCTGATCCGGCCGGGCCTCGATCTTCCCGGTCCCCCAGAGGCGGCCGATCGCCTCCGAGCGCAGTGTGTTGAGCAGTACCGTCTTGCCGACCCCGCGCAGGCCGGTGAGCACCAGGCTGCGCTCCGGGCGGTTCCGGGCGACCCGCTCCAAAACGACGTCGAAGACCTCCAGCTCCCGGTCCCGCCCGGCGAGCTCGGGCGGGCGCTGACCGGCACCGGGGGCATACGGGTTCCGTACCGGATCCACGTCTGACACCGTATCGGGGTGTCTAGTGCGAACCGTAGAAACGGCACGCCGATGGCGGCTTCTATTTCTCTCTAGCGAATTCGCTAGATCCGGTTAGAGGTCACAACTTGTGCAGGCAGAGCACGAAGCTGTCGGCCTCCGGCGTGGTCCGGTAGTAGTAGACGTGGTTCGCGCCGCTGACCCCGTGGCACCGGCTCTCGTCACCGGTGCCGTCGAACCGCTCGACCACCCGGTAGTTGCCGGCCTGGCAGTCCCCGGGGCCGAGCTGGGGTGAGTCGTCCGGGTGGATGATCGAGATGCAGTCGTTCCTGCGGACCTGCTGGAGGTCGAAGGTCGGGCCCGTGGTCGCGCTCGCCGACCGGCTCGCGCCGGCGCCGGGCGAGCTGGTCCGGGAGCCGATCAGGTAGAGCGCTCCGACGCCGCCGCCGCACATCACCAGGACCAGGACGGTCACCAGGACGGCGAGCAGCACCCGGGATCCGGCGGTCGGCCGGGCCGCCGATGCCGCCCCGGCCATCTGGCCGGCGTGCCCCCATGGATCGTCGGCCGGCCCCGGCCCGTAGTACGACATCCAGAACTCACTGCCCCCTTCGCGCTGCCCGCGTGCCCCCCGGGCTTACGGTAGCGTGGCCCGTCACCCCCTCACAGCAGGCGTAGCTGACGGTCCTTCGACCGGTGTACCGCGTCCTCGCCCTTGCGCTCCAGCAGCCCGGCGTCGATCGCGGCGAGGAACGGCGACGGGGCGGCGTCGCGCTCCGTACCGTGCCGGAACCGTCGCCGCGCGTGGCTGAGGTAGAGCCGGTCCTGTGCCCGGGTCAGCCCGACGAAGAACAGCCGCCGCTCCTCGGCGGTCTCGTCGTCGCCGGCCCCGCTCACGCTGGGCGCCCCGGGTGTGCCGGTCGGCCCGGGCGTGCCGCGCCGGTCCCCCGGGAAGCGCAGCGGGAGCAGCCCGTCCTCGACGCCGACCAGGAAGACCACCGGAAACTCCAGGCCCTTCGCGGCGTGCAGGGTGAGCAGCGTGACCGCCTCGGCGCGCGGGTCGAGCGCGTCCACCTCGGCACCGGTGGCGATCTCGGCCAGGAACCGCTCCAGGTCGTCGCCGCACCGCATGGCGAGCGGGGTGAGCAGGTCGATCGCGGCGTGGATGTCCTCCCCGGTGACCTCGGCGTCGAGGGTCGGCCGTTCGGCGAGCAGGTGGCCGGTCAGGCGTACCCGGGCGGCCAGCGAGCCGGCCAGGCCGGTGGCGTAGCGCAGCTCGCGCGCGATCGCGGCAACCCCGGCGCGGTCGCGCAGCCGGTTGTGCGAGCGCTTCTGGACGGGTACGCCGCCGCGGGTCAGGGCATCGACAATGACCGAAGCCTGGGCGTCGGTGCGGTACAGCACCGCGATGTCGGCGAAGGAGAGCGTGCCCGGGGTGGCGTGCCGGTCGATCCGCCCGGAGTCCAGCGACCGGTGGGACAGCCCGCCCACCAGCTCGTCGATGGTACGCACCACGAAGTCCGCCTCGTCGGCCGCTGACCCGGCCGGGTACAGCCCGATCGGTACCGCCTCGGGGTCCAGCCGGGCCGGGTCGAGCCGCCGTCCGGGTACCAGGGACGAGGGGGCGATCGCCTGGACCGCGGCGGCCACAATCGGCGCGGCCGAGCGGTAGTTACGGGTCAGCCGGACGATCCGGGCGTCGTCGAAGTCCTGCCCGAAGCGCAGGAAGAAGGAGACGTCGGCCCCCCGGAACGAGTAGATCGCCTGGTCCGGGTCGCCGATCGCGCACAGGTTGCCGTCCACCGGGACGAGTAGCCGGAGCAGCTCGTACTGGGTCGGGTCGACGTCCTGGTACTCGTCAACGAACACCCACCGCCACCGGCCGCGGTAGTGCTCGACCAGCCGCTCGTCCCCGCTCAGGATGGCGACCGGGAGGCTGACCAGCTCGTCCAGGTCGACCAGGTCCCGGGCGCGCAGCGCCTTGGCATACCGGTCCCGGACCGCGTCGTCGACCCTGTCCAGCATCTTGCGCGCCTGGGCCTCCGACCCGACCCCGGCCTCGACCAGCGCGGCGACCCGCTCCTCCTGGTCGGCGATCCGGAACGCCGGCGACAGCCCGACCGCCTCCGGGTGCTCGCGCAGGATGGCCAGGCCCAGGCCGTGGAAGGTGGCCACGGTCACGTCGTCGGCCACCGGGCCGAGCAGCCCGGACAGCCGCTGGCGCAGCTCCTCCGCGGCCCGCCTGGTGAACGTGACGGCCAGGCACTCCTCGGGGTACACGTCCAGCTCGGCACAGAGGTAGGCGATCCGGTGCGTCAAGGTACGCGTCTTGCCGGTACCCGGGCCGGCGACGATAAGCAGCGGCCCGCCGGGTGCCGAGGCGGCCACCCGTTGCAGCGCGTCCAGCCGGTCCAGCAGCCCGGTGCCGACCTCCTCCATCCCGGCCAGCATCGGCTCGAACGGCTCGTGCGGGGACGGTTCCGGGGCGATCGGCGCGGGCGGCTCCTTGGCCACCGGGGCGGCGCGCTTCGGGGCCGGCGCCCGGCGCGGCGGCGCCACCGGGTCGACCTCGAACAGCGCGTCGCCACCGGTCGAGGTCAGCTCGTCCGGCTCGAAGAGCCGGATCACGCCGTACTCCCCGTCGAAGCCGGGAACGCGCCGCACGTCGCCGCGGCGCAGCCGGCCGATCGCCTCGCCGAGCAGCTCCCCACCGACCCGGCTGACCTCGCCGACCGGCACGGTACGCAGGATGGCCAGCTCCGGACCGAGGGCGGCGACGAGGCTGTTGAGCCTGGCCTCGACGCTCTTCGAGCGCGGTCCCACCCCGTGGATCTCGCCGAGGATCTGGGCCAGCTGCACCAGGTGAACCACGGCCGGCGCGTGGTCCGGCCGGTACCCCTCCGGCCGGTCGGCCAGGTCCTCGACCCGGGACAGCACCCCGACGGTCAGCGGCTTGCCGCACTCCGGGCAGCGCCCGCCGGCCTCGCGGGTACGCGCCGGAGCCCAGTTGACCCCGCAGGCCCGGTGCCCGTCGGCGTGGTATTTGCCCTCCTCGGGGAAGAACTCGATGGTGCCGGCCAGCCCGGTGCCGTCGCGCAGCCCGTCGCGTACCGCGAAGTAGTCCAGCTCGCCCCGGAGCAGGGTGGCTTCCCGGGCCAGCGCCGGCGGGGAGTGCGCGTCCGAGTTGGACACCAGGCGGTACCGGTCCAGGCTGGACACCCGCCAGTTCATCTCCGGGTCGCTGGACAGCCCGGTCTCCACCGCGAAGATGTGCTCGGCCAGATCGGCGTAGCAGTCCGCGATCGCGTCGAAGCCGGACTTGGAGCCGAGCGCGGAGAACCACGGGGTCCAGATGTGCGCCGGGACCAGATATCCGTCCGGGCTGGCCTCCAGGGTGATCTCCAGGAGGTCGCGGGAGTCCAGGCCGAGGATCGGCCGGCCGTCCGAGCCGAGATTGCCGATCCGGCCCAGCTTCGCGTTGAACCTGGCCGCCGCGTCGAGGTCGGGCAGGTAGATCAGATGATGGACTTTACGGGTACGGTCGTCCCGCTTGTAGATCGTGGATATCTCCACCGACAGCATGAACCGCACCTCGTGCCCGGCCACGCTGGGCGGCAACGGCCGGCCGGGCGTACCGAGCCGGTACAGCCCGGGTTCGGCCGGTACCAGCGTCTCGCGCAGGTGGTCGTACCACGCGGGATGGGTGAAGTCGCCGGTACCCAGCAGCGTGATGCCCTTGCGCCGGGCCCACCAGGCGAGGTTGGGCAGGTCGAGGTCGCGGCTGCAGGCGCGCGAGTAGCGGGAGTGGATATGCAGATCCGCGACGAAGGTCGGGTCCGGCGCGGACGGGACGGGTGCGGCGGGCACGAGGCATCCTGCCATGCGCCGCGCTCGACACGCCCGGCGCCACGCGGCTCCCGCTGCCGGCTGATCAACTCAGCAGGTCAACGACGCCGGCCACGTCAGCGAGCGACTCGAGCACCGCGTGCGCGCCGGCGCCCCGGAGCTGGTCGGTGCTGTGCGGGCCGGTGGCCACGCCGACCGCGGTGACTCCGCAGGCCAGTGCGGCGGCCACGTCGTGTTGCGTGTCGCCGATGACGATCACCTCGGTGAAGTCGCCGTACCGCCGCTCGGCGCGCTGCCGGCTCGCCGCGACGAGGTGGGCCCGTACCGGGTGTTCGTCGCCGTAGCCGCCGACGGCCAGGTCCAGCGGGGTCGCCAGGTCGAACGCGGCGAGCTTGGCGCACGCGACCGGCGCGATGTTGCCGGTGACCGAGGTCTGCACGACGTGCGGCCGGCCGGCGAGTGCGGTGACCACCTGCTGGGCGCCGGGCAGCGGGTAGCCACGCTCGGGGATCAGGTGTGTCCGGGCGGCGAACTCGGTGGCGTAGCGGGCCAGGAGGCCGGGCAGGCCGGCGTCGTCGATCCCGTGCCAGGTCAGCGCCTCGGCCATGGTGTCCAGATCGGTGCGCCCGGCGAAGCGCAGGTCCATCCGGGGCGGGTAGCCGTACATCGCCTCGAAGGCGGCGGCGAAGGCGAGCCCGGCGACGCCGCCGGCGTACAGCAGGGTGAGGTCGATGTCCCACATCAGCAACCGGCGGCCGGTCACCTCAGCCGCCGGCGAAGGGAGGCAGCACGTCGATGGTGGAGCGGTCGGAGAGCGCGGTCGACGGCTCCCGGCAGGACAGCCCGTCGACCAGGAGCGAGCAGGCGCCCAGGATCTTGCTGAGCCGCTCGCCGTGCCGCTCCTCGATCGCGCGCAGCAGCTCGAGTATCGAGGTCGCGTCGACCGTCTCGCTGGCCGTGCCGGCCGCGGCCCGGGCGCCGGCGAAGTAGCGCACCGTCGCCACGCTCAGCCGCCGATCGCTGACATCGGGCGGGCCGGCTGGAGGAACGACGGGTCGTTGATCCCGTGCCCGGGCAGCTTGCCGTACATCGCGGTCTGCCATGCCTGCGCCAGCTGCCCGTCGCTGGCGCCGCCGCGCATCAACCCGCGCAGGTCGGACTCCTCACGGCTGAACAGGCAGGAGCGCACCTGCCCGTCGGCGGTCAGCCGGGTGCGGTCGCACGCACCGCAGAACGGCCGGGTCACGCTGGCGATCACGCCCACCTTCGGCGGCCCCGGATAGCCGTCGACCAGCCAGGTCTGGGCCGGCGCGGCGCCCCGTTCGGCCGGGTCGGGCAGCAGGGTGAACTCCGCCTCCAGCGCGCTGAGGATCTCGTCAGCGGTGACCATCTCGGCGCGCGACCAGACGTGCCCGGCGTCCAGCGGCATCTGCTCGATGAAGCGCAGCTCGTATCCGTGGGCCAGCGCGAAGTGCAGCAGTGGCGCGGCCTCGTCCTCGTTGATCCCGCGCATGAGCACCGAGTTGATCTTCACTGGTCCCAGCCCGGCGTCGACCGCCGCGGTCAGCCCGGCGAGGACCTCGGCGTGCCGCTGCCGGTGGGTCAGCTGGGCGAACCGGGCCGGCGACAGGGTGTCCAGCGAGACGTTGATCCGGTCCAGCCCGGCGTCGGCCAGCTTGACCGCCAGCCGGTCCAGCCCGACCCCGTTGGTGGTCACCGAGAGCACCGGTCTCGGTGACAGCGCGGCAGCCGCCTCGACGATGCCGACCAGCCCCGGGCGTAGTAGTGGCTCGCCTCCGGTGAACCTGACCTCGGTGACCCCGAGTCGCTGCACGGCGATCCGGACCAGCCGGTTGACCTCGTCATCCGTGAGCAGCGCCGGGCGGGGCAGCCAGGCGAGGCCCTCCTCGGGCATGCAGTATGTGCACCGCAGGTTGCACCGGTCGGTCAGGGACACCCGCAGGTCGCAGGCGACCCGGCCGTACCGGTCGGTCAGCCGTGAGGGCGTCATTGCTCGACCGTAGCGCGTACGGCCGACATTACCTGCCCCCGGTAGGACTCCCCGAACATCGCGGTGTGTACGAGCAGCAGGTGCAGCTGGTGCAGGGGTACCCGCCGTGACCAGCCCTCGGCCAGTGGCCACACCTCCTGATACCCCGCCAGGATCCGGTCGAGGTGAGCCGCGCCACCCCACAGCGCGAGCGTGGCGAGGTCAGTCTCCCGGTGGCCGCCCTGCGCGGCCGGGTCGATCAGGTAGGCGCTCCCGGTCGAGGACCAGAACAGGTTGCCGGGCCAGAGATCGCCGTGGATGCGGGCAGGCGGCTCGTCGTGGGCGTACCCCTCGATGGTGTCGAGCAGGCGCTCGACGGCGCGGATGTCCGCCGCGGCGAGCGCGCCGCGGTCGGCCGAGATTTTCAGGTACGGCGCCACCCGTGCCTCGGCGAACCAGGGCGCCCACCGCTCGCCGGTGGCGTCCGGCAGGGGCAGCGCGCCGATGTAGGCCGGCCAGTCCGTGCCGAACCGGGACGCGCCGCTCCGGTGCAGCTCGGCGAGCGCACGACCAAACCGGTGCGCCCCGGCCGCGGTCGGCGGCCCGGTGTCGAGCCACTCCAGGACCAGCATGTCCGGCAGCTCGGCGACGACCTCCGGTACCGGCGCCCCCGCCTCGGCCAGCCACCGCAGCCCGGCCGCCTCCGCGGCGAAGAACCCGGCCGGCGGTTGCCCCTTCGGCCACACCTTGGCGAACACCGAGGTGCCGTCGTCGAGGGTGAGCCGGGTCGCCGCGCAGATGCTCCCGCCACCGACCGGCGTCTCCCGGATCCGTTGGTGGGTCAGGAACGCCGGCAGGTGATGGGGATGTGACCGGAGATATGCCAGATCCATGTGGTGCTCCGTAGTTGCTGCGCGGCGGTAGCAAAGAGAGTAAGTATGACGCTATGACCGAGCCTGCCGCCCGGACACCCGCCAGCCTGGCCGAGCGGGTGACCGTCCGGCCGTACCGCCCGCTGGATCATGGAGCCTGCCGCGAACTCTGGGCCGAGTTCGTAAGTACCCGCCGCGAGCTGTACCCCGACTCGGTCCGGCGGGAGGCCGACCCGGGGGCCGGGTTCGAGGAATACCTGACCCGGCTGGACATCGGCGGCATCTGGGTTGCCGAGCACGCCGGGGAGGGCGTGGTCGGGCTGGTCGGGTTGGTGCTGGGCAGCCGGCGCGGCGGCGAGGTGGAGCCCGTGGTGGTCGCCGAACGCCTACGCGGCCGGGGCATCGGCCGGCTGCTGCTCGGGCACGTGGCCGACGAGGCGCGGCGGCGCGACATGACCGAGCTGTCGGTCTCCCCGGGTGCCCGCAATGTGGAGGCGATCCGGTCCCTGCACCACGCCGGATACAGCGTGCTCTCGTCGATCACCCTGACCCTGGATCTGGCACCGCGGGAACACCGCTGGCAGGACGGGATCGACGTGCACGAGGTCCGCTTCCAGTACTAGCCAGCGCCGAGGCGGGCGGCATCTGGACTGACCGCGCCGCCTTGCTGAGCCAGCCCAGGTGCTGACTCACGAGGAGCGCAGCGACGAGGGAAGACGCCGCCTGGTGAGCCTCGGTGTCGCGCGAGCGCAGGCGAGCGCGAACGTCTCGGCCCGCTGTGGATAACCCGCGTGTCGTCCACAAGTTGATCAAGGGTGCTACCGGTTCCCGCTGAGCCCGGGCACGCTCTGCGCCATGACAACGCTGCGCAGCCTCGGGGACCTGCTCGCCGTCGTGCCCTACCTGCTCGGGTTCCACCCCACCGACAGCCTGGTGCTGCTCGCCCTGCGGGATCGCCGGATCGTCTTCCAGGTGCGCGCCGACCTGCCCATACCGGCCAAGGTGCCGGAGGTGGTCAGCCACCTGACCGGCCTGGTCGCCCGGCACGCGGCCAGCTCGGCCGTACTGCTCGGCTACGGCACCGGCAGCCGGGTCACCCCGGTCATGCTCGCCCTGCGCCCGGCGCTGGAGTCGGCCGGTGTCCCGGTGCTGGACGCGCTCCGGGTCGCTGACGGCCGGTACTGGTCCTACCTGTGCACCGAGCCCACCTGCTGCCCGCCGGACGGGCGGGCATACGACACCGCCAGCACCCCGGTCGCCGCCGAGGCCGTGGTGGCCGGATACGTCGCCCTGCCGTCCCGCGAGGAGCTGGCCCGCCGGCTCGGACCTTCGGTCGGACCGGCCCGCCAGGCGATGACCGAGGCGATCCGGCGCGCCGACGAACGGTTGACCGCGCTGGCCGAAAGCTGCCCGGGCGATCCGGCCGCCGCCCTGCTCCGCGCCGGCCGGACCGCGGTCGACCGGGCGGTCCAGCGGCAACGTGCCGGACTCCCGCTCGACGACGACGAACTCGCCTGGCTGACCGCCGTCCTGGTGTACCTGCCGGTGCGCGACCACGCCTGGGAGTCCGTCGGTGGCGACCTCGGTACCCACGTCGGCCTCTGGACCGAGGTGGTCCGCCGCTGCGACCCGGAGTTGGTGGTGGCCCCGGCCACGCTGCTGTCGTTCGCGGCGTGGCGGGCCGGCGAAGGGGCGCTCGCCTCGATCGCGCTGTCCCGGGCGCTGGAGGCTGATCCGGACTACCGGATGGCGCAGCTGATGGGTCGGGCGCTGGCCGGCGGCCTGTCACCCGCCGAGTGGGCGCTGGCCGCGGAGCTGTCCGGCGGCGAGGCTGGCGTCCAGTCGGTGGACAGCCGATGAGGCGGGAGGAGGTGGTGTACTATTGCACCACTCCGGGGTGGTCCCGGTGATCAGCCGGCGCCGACACCCGAAGAAGGAGATCGCCGATGCCCTCCGTGAGGCGAGGCAAGCCGGTCTCCTGGTCATCCAGATCCACCGCAGCCATCGCTGGGGCCAGGCGCGGTGCCAGGTCTGCGGCGCGCATGTCAGCGTCTGGTCGACGCCGAGGGATCCTGGCGGCCACGCCAAGGAGATCGATCGGTTCGTCAGGAATCACAAGCATGATGTCGCGGACAAGTTGCGGGACGGGGTGAGATAGCCGATGAACCATGTATTCAGTCTCGTCCTCGACCGAGAGCCCACCGACGAGGAATTCGACGCCCTGTTCGAGGCCGGCTGTGACGACGGCACGTTCGAATACGGGCCAGCCCGGTCGATCGGACACTTCAACCGGGAGGCGCCCACCATGGCCGAGGCGATCGCGTCGGCGGTACGGGATGTCGAATCGACCGGGCTGGCGGTGGTACGGGTCCTCGACGAGGACCTGCTGACCCTGGCCGACATCGCCGACCGGATCGGGCGGAGCCGGGAGGCGGTACGGCGGTACGCGACCGGCGACCGCGGCCCGGGCGGCTTTCCGCCACCGGTCAACCCGGCCCGCGGCGGTACCGTCTTCTACCGCTGGAGCGAGGTCGTCCCGTGGCTGCGTACCCGGCTCGGCATCGACCTACCGGAGGTGGATCCCGCCCTGGTCTTCGCCAACCTGGTGCTCCAGGCGAGGCAGCACCGGGACCGGGTGGCTCACGCCTCGGCGTTGACCGACCTGCTGGCGGCCTGACCGGAGGCGAGCCGCTCACCCGATCCGGTCCGCACGGGTGTACACGTTCATCGTGCTGCCGCGCAGGAAGCCGACCAGGGTCAGCCCGACCTCGTCGGCCAGCTCCACGGCGAGGGTGCTCGGTGCGGATACCGCCGCGAGGAAGGGGATGCCGGCCATCGACGCCTTCTGGGTCAGCTCGAAGCTGGCCCGGCCGGACACCAGCAGCACCTGCCCGGACAGCGGCAGCCGCCGGTCCCGGAGTGCCCAGCCGACCACCTTGTCGACCGCGTTGTGCCGCCCCACGTCCTCGCGTACCACCACGAGGCGACCGTCCACTGTGAACAGTCCGGCGGCGTGCAGCCCGCCGGTCGCCTGGAAGGTGCGTTGGGCGGTACGCAACGTGTCGGTCAGCCCGGCGAGGACCGCCGGGCTGACCCGGGCCGGGTCGTCGCCGACCGGGTACACCGACCGGGTGCGTACCGCGTCGATGCTCGCCTTGCCGCACACCCCGCACGAGCTGGTGGTGTAGAAGTTGCGACTCGGGTCGGCGACCGGTGCCGGTACCCCGGGGGCGAGCACCACGTCCACCACGTTGTACGTGTTCGGCGCCTGCTCACCCGCGCACAGCTGCGCGGTGCGGACGTCTCCGGTGGACCGGATCACGCCCTCGGTGAGCAGGAAGCCGAGCGCCAGGTCGAGGTCGTCGCCGGGGGTGCGCATGGTCACCGCCAGCGCCCGTTTGTCCACCCGGATCTCCAGCGGCTCCTCGGCCACCAGGGTGTCCGGCCGGGTCACCCGTACCCCGTCGGAGATCCGCAGTACCCCGCGCCGCGCGGTCACCCGTCCCATGGCTCCATCCTGCCGCAACCGGCGGGCCGCGCGACTGGCCGCGGCTCAGCTTGCCGACGAGGCGAGCCAGCCCGGGAGCCGGTCCAGGCAGTCCGACCAGCCCTTGAGGTGGTTGTCCCGGTCGGTGTCAGTGGTGAACCGGCTGTGCACGAGGGTCAGCCGGAGCTCCATCGCACCAGTCTGGCCCGGCCAGGCCGTAGGCTCAACAAGCATGAATGGGTACGCCGCGGTGGTGCTCGCCGGTGGGGCGGGGCGCCGGTTCGGCGGAGCCGCCAAGCCGCTCACCACGGTCGGCGGCCGGTCGATGCTCGACCGGGTACTCGCGGCGGTCGCCGATGCCTCCCCCCGCGTGGTGGTCGGGCCGCCGTCGCTGGCCGTACCGCCCGGAGTGGTCCGGGTGTCCGAGGAACCGCCGGGTGGCGGGCCGGTGGCCGCCCTCGCCGCCGGACTGTCCACAGTGGACGAAGTGGGTACCGTGGCGGTGCTCGCGGCCGATCTGCCCTTCCTGACCCGGGACGCGATCGAGCGGCTCCGCGAACGGATCATGGAGTCGGACGGCGCGGTCTACGTGGACGCCGACGGCAGGCGGCAGACGCTCTGCGGCGTGTGGCGGATACCGGCCCTCCGGCGGCGGCTGGCCGAGGTGGGGCAGCACAACCAGCAGCACCACGGGCAGCACCACGGGGTCGCACTGCGACAGTTGCTCGACGGATTGAACATCGTCGACGTGTCGTACCCGGCGGACGGCCCGCCGCCGTGGTACGACTGCGACAGCCCGGCGGACCTCGATCGGGCGGAGAGGTGGCTGACCGTGTCGACAATGGTGGACTGGGTCGTGGCGGTCCGGACCGAGCTCGGGCTGGCCGAGGCGATCGACATGGATCTCGTCCTCGACCTCGCCCGGGACGTCGCCCACGGAGTGGCCCGGCCAGCGGCGCCCATCACCACATACCTCCTGGGTCTGGCGGTGGGCCGGGGCGCCGATCCGCGCCAGGCGGCCGCGACCGTCGCGGCGCTCGCGCAGTCCTGGAAAGGGTCAGACGACTGAGACCGGGGCCGGCTCCGGACTCGGTTCGGCGCTGCCCATCCGGCGGGCGATCGCCCACCAGCCGATGGTCTGCGCGATCGCGAGCAGCAGCAGGTAGGGCAGCAGCGAGGTGAGCCCGAAGCCCTCGGCCAGCGCGCCGGCCAGCCACGGGAACAACGTCCCGCCGACCACGCTCGCGCCGATCAGCAGCCCGATCGCGGAGGAGACCAGCCGGGTCGGCAGCAGCCGCGGGGTCACCGCGATGGTGGTCGGGAAGATCGGGCCGAGGAAGAAGCCGATCAGCACGAAGCCGAGTGCCATGACCAGCCCGGTCGGCCCCCACCAGGTCAGCGCGACGGCGAGGATGACCCCGGCGAGGCAGCCGTACATGGTCGTGACCATGGCGATCCGGGCTCGGGCGGCCAGGGCGTTGATCAGAAACCGGCCGACCGTCAGGCCGAGCCAGTAGCCGCTGACCACGTAGCCGGCGAGCAGGTCGCCCTGCCCCTTCACCTGGGTGAGCAGGCTGAAGCTCCAGTTGCCGACGGCGACCTCGATGCCGACGTAGAGGAACAGGAAGGTCGCGGCGAGCCACACCGCCGGGTGGCGCAACGCCAGGGTGAGCGGGGCCCGGGCGCTCTCGTCCGCGGGTACCGGCTCGGCCCGCGGGTAGGCCAGGGCGAAGCCGACCACCAGGGGTACCGCCAGCGCGGCGAGCACCAGGAAGGTGTCCTGCCACGGTGCCTGCCGGTGTACCAGCCCGGCGGCGAGCAGTGGCCCGAGCAGCGCGCCGATCCCGTAGAACCCGTGCAGGTAGTTGAGCAGCGCGGTGTGCCCCGGCAGGGTGGTCACGTACGCGTTGAGCCCGGCGTCGAGGACACCGGCACCGAAGCCGAGTACCAGGGTCAGGGCGACGAACGCGGGGAACGGCGGACGCAACCCGATGGCCAGGGCGCCGGCCAGGTAGCAGCCCGCGCCGAGGGTGAGCTGGCCACGGGTACCCAGGCGGTGGATCAGCGGCCCGTTGGCGATGCCGGAGAGCAAGTACCCGCCGGAGAACGCGAGGAACAGCAGCCCGATGGTGACCTTGTCGATGTGGTAGTCGGCGATCTGGTAAGGGATCAGTACCCCGGTCGCCCCGGCGCCCATCCCGATCAGCACCAGCCCGCCGAAGGCCAGCCCGATCCGCAGCCGGTTCACCTGCCCGGCCCCGGAGGGGCCGGGCAGGCAGGGCCGGCGGGCTCCAGGCGCACGATGATGTCCTTCGAAGCCGGCGTGTTCGACTCGGCGGCCGTGGCATCCAGCGGCACCAGCACGTTGGCCTCCGGGAAGTAGGCCGCCGCGCAGCCCCGCGCGGTCGGGTAGGCGACCACCCGGAAGCCGGCCGCCCGGCGCTCGGCGCCGTCCGGCCACTCCGACACGATGTCCACCCGGGCGCCGTCCACCAGCCGCAGGTCGCTGAGGTCGTCAGGGCTCACGAAGATCACCTTCCGGCCGCCCTTGATCCCGCGGTACCGGTCGTCCAGCCCGTAGATCGTGGTGTTGTACTGGTCGTGGCTGCGTACGGTCTGCAGAAGTAGCCGCCCGGGCGGTACCGCGACGACCTCGACCGGTGCGGCGGTGAACACGGCCCGGCCGCTCGGGGTGGGGAAGCGGCGCCGGTCCCGGGGCGGGTGCGGCAGCGTGAAGCCCGGACCGTTGGCCACCCGGGACTCGTAGTCGGTGAACCCCGGTACAACCGCCGCGATCTCCTCCCGGATCGCCCGGTAGTCCGCCGCATAGGTCTCCCACGGGACCGGCGAGTCGGGCAGCACCGCCCGGGCCAGCCCGCACACGATCGCCACCTCGGAGAGCAGGTCCTCACTGGCCGGTCGCAGTACCCCACGGGACGCGTGTACGCACGACATCGAGTCCTCGACCGTGACGAACTGCTCGCCGGCCGCCTGTTCGTCCCGCTCCGTGCGGCCCAGGCAGGGCAGGATCAACGCGCTCCGCCCCGGTACCACGTGGGACCGGTTGAGCTTCGTCGAGATCTGGACGGTCAGGTCGGCCGACCGAAGCGCGGCGGCGGTGACCGAGCTGTCCGGCGTGGCCGCCGCGAAATTGCCACCCAGGCCCACGAAGACGCGCAGCCGCCCGTCCCGCAGCGCCCGGATGGTCTCCACGGTGTCCAGGCCGGACCCGGTCGGCGCCGCAAAGCCCAGCCGGGAGGCCAGCGCCGGCGCCCACGAAGGTGGCTCGTGCCAGATCCCCATCGTCCGGTCACCCTGCACGTTGGAGTGACCCCGGACCGGGCAGAGCCCGGCGCCCGGCTTGCCGATCATTCCGCGCAGCAGCTGTACGTTGACTATCTCCCGGATCGTCGCCACCGCGTCCCGGCGCTGGGTCAGACCCATCGCCCAACACACGATGGTGGCGTCCGACGCGGCCAGCAGCCGGGCGGTGGCCACGATCTCCTCCCGGGACAGCCCGGTAGCGGCCGGCACGTCCCGCCAGTCCAGCTCCTTGGCCGCCGCCTGGTAGTCGTCGAAGCCGAGGGTGTACGTGTCCACGAAGGCCCGGTCGACCGCGCCCCACTGGAGCAGCAGGGCACCGAGCGCGCGGAACAACGTCCGGTCCCCGCCGACCCGGACCTGCAGGTACCGGTCGGCCAGCGGGGTACCCTCGCCGACCAGCCCGGACGCGCGCTGCGGGTTGCGGAACCGGATCAGTCCCGCCTCGGGCAGCGGGTTCACCGCGACGATCTGAGCGCCGTTGCGCTTGGCCCGCTCCAGCGCGGTGAGCATGCGCGGATGGTTGGTACCCGGGTTCTGCCCGACGATCACCAGCAGCGCCGCCCGGTGGATGTCCTCCAGCGTCACCGAGCCCTTCCCGACCCCGATGGTCGAGGAGAGTGCGACCCCGGACGACTCGTGGCACATGTTGGAGCAGTCCGGCAGGTTGTTCGTGCCGTACGCCCGCGCGAACAGCTGGTACAGGAAGGCGGCTTCGTTGGAGGTACGCCCGGAGGTGTAGAAGGCCGCCTGATCGGGACTGATCGAGGTCAAGGCGGAAGCGGCCAGCGAGAACGCGGAAGGCCAGGAGATCGGCGTGTAGTGCGTGGCCCCGGGGTGCAGCACCATCGGGGTGGTCAGCCGGCCCTGCTGACCCAGCCAGTGGTCGGACCGGCCGGCGAGGTCGGCGACCGAGTGGTCGGCGAAGAACTCCGGCCCGACCCGGCGCCGGGTCGCCTCCTCGGCCACCGCCTTCGCCCCGTTCTCGCAGAACTCGGCGTGCTGCCGGTGGGTGGGGGCCGGTTCCGGCCAGGCGCAGCCGGGGCAGTCGAAGCCGCCCACCTGGTTGAGCTTGAGCAGGGTACGGGCGGATCGGCCGACCCCCATCTGGGTCAGTCCCGGAGTCAGGCCGTGCACCACGCCGGCCAGGCCGGCAGCCGACCGCTCCGGTTGCGCTACGGTCAAACCCTCGTCTTGAGCATCCTCACGGGGCGCTGGCCTCGGCATGATGTCGACACTAGTCCGGGCCGGTTAGGGTATGGGCGAGGAGTGGAGGCGATCATGTCGGGGGACCAGCTGCCCGAGGCGGCCATACTGGATGACCTCGCGGCGAGTGCCGACCTGAAGGCCAAGGTGATCCAGGCCTGGGAGGAGTTCGCGGCCGCGCTCATCGACGCGGTACCGCACCTGCCTGCCGAGACCCGTCTCGACCTGGCGCTGGACCCGACCGCCTCGGGCACCGGCGACGCGGTCTACGGAGTGACCGTCGAGGCCACCGGCGAGGGCCGGCTGCTCATCCTGGGCGTCGGTAACGCCTCGCTGCCCGAGGGCTACCGGCTCGGCCGGCAGCAGGTCGCCGAGCTGGTCGCGCTCGGCTGGTCCCCACCCGGCGTGGTAGCCGGATCGGGTGACGAGTTCGGGCTGCTCGGCCAGGCGGGCGAGGCGCGCCGGATCGGCATCATCGTGGCCCGTACCCTTCGGGACGTCTACGGTGCCCCGCACCCGGCGTTCGTCACCTACCTCGCCCGCGACGCCGCTGACCAGGCAGTGACCATCCCCGCGCTCGGCGCGGCCCGCCCGATGCTCGGTCCAGCCCCGGACGCCTCGATCGAGCTGGCCGGGCTCGACGAGGAGGACCACGCCGACCTGCCGCTCAGCGACCGGGTCAGCACGGTTGTCGCCCGGCTGCTCAAGACCACACCGGACGCGCTGCAGGTGGACGCCGACGGCGACATCGGCATCCGGGCCGGCTCGGCCATGGTGTTCGTGCGGGTACGCGACAATCCGGCGCTGGTCGACGTCTTCTCGCCGGTGCTCACCGAGGTCGAGCCGACCGAGAAGCTCTACGTGAAGCTCTCCGAGCTGACCAACCGGATGCCGATCGGCCGGCTCTACTGCACCGGTGACACGGTCTGGGCCTCGGTACCGGTGTTCGGCCGCGACTTCCAGGCCACCCACCTGATGCTCGCCGTACAGGTGATGACCGGGCTGGCCGACGAGCTGGACGACCGGCTGCATGGCGAGTTCGGCGGCCGGCGGTTCTTCGGCGACACGGACAAGCCGGCGCTCAAGAGCGGCGAGGACCGCACCGGTATGTACTTGTAACTTTGGCGCTGTCATTTTGGCGCTCGCCTTCGCTCGCGCGGGCCACCGGCGGCCGGCCCGGCCTAGAAGGCTAGCCAGAACTGGGGGGTCAGCGAGGTCAGATCGGCGGCCGCCAGGCCGTCGGTGCAGACCGTCCAGAGGGTGGTACCGACGACAAGTGACCTGGTCAGCTGACCTGACTTCGGCGTGAGCTGCCCGGCCCGGTCGACGGTACGGTCGGTCACCCGCAACGCCACCGCGCCCTGCCGGATCGGTACCACCGCCAGCCGGCTCGCCGGCCAGTAGAGGAACGCGTGCGGGTCGAACTCGGCGATCGAGTGCCCGGCACCGAGCAGCTCGAAGCGGGACAGCCGGGTCGGCCGGGTCGGGTCGCTGACGTCGAAGAGCGATACCGCCAGCCCCTGGTTGCGACCGGTGGCCGGGTCCGAGGTCTGGCCCACGCCGAGCAGCCGGCCGTCCCCGACCGGGTGCAGGTATGCCGAGTACCCGTCGATCTCCAGCGCGCCGGTCACCTTCGGGTGCGCCGGATCGGCGAGGTCGAGCGTGTACAGCGGGTCGGTCTGGCGGAAGGTGACCACGTAGCCGACCGGGCCGGCGTACCGCACCGCGTAGATCCGCTGCCCGTGCCCGAGCCCGCCGACCCGGCCCACCTCGGCCAACTGGTCGCCGTCCCGGCGCAGCACGTACACCGTGGACGTGCTCTGGTTGACCGTGGTGGCGATCCGCAGGTCGCCGTGCCACTCGGAGACCGCGTACTGGTTGAGCACATACCCGGGTACCGTCGCCGACGCGACGTACGCCGGGGTACTGGTACCGGAGGTGTCGAACTTGTACACGTCGGTCTGCTGAGCCAGCGACCGGGTGAACCACTGGTTGTTCGCGAGCAGGTAGAGGCTGTCGGCGGTCGAGTACACCGTGTCGGCGTCGGCGACTATGGTCACCGGGTCGCCGTCGGAGAGCGCCGGCTGGCTGAGGTCGAACGTGAGCAGGGTCAGCAGCGAGCTGCCCGAGTACTGCGCCGGCCGGCGTACGCTCGCGCACTCCACCCGCCCGGCCTCGGTCCTGCCGTGCGCGCTGACCTGGTACCGGGGCAGCCACTCGTCCGGCCCGGCCTGGTCCACCGACACGTCCTGGCCGGGGTGGAAGTAGAGCCGGGGCGCCGAGCGGGTGACCACCCGGACGGTGCTACCCACCAGCCGGGCGTCGACCAGTTCGCCGTCGATGACGAAGCCGCTGGCCACCTTCGGCGTACCCGCGGACAGGTCGACCAGCACCAGCCGTGGCCCGACGATCCCGCCGGCCGTACCCGACGGCAGGAACACCAGCACCCGGTCGCCGGACAGCAACAGGTTGGTCGGCTCGGCGGCGCTCTCCAGCGCGAGCGTGCCGGTCAGCTGCCGGGTGGCGGCGTCGACCACCCACAGCACACCCCGGCTGACCGTGACGATCCGCCGCCCGTCGGTCTTGACCAGGTCAGGCTCGTCCACGCCGGGCTCGGCGACGTTCGTGTCCGAGTGGGCCGGCGGCTCCGGCGCATCCCTGGCGACACCGGCACCGGGGGCCGCCGCGTTCGGCGCGGGTACCGGCGGTCCGGCGGCGTCGGCCCGCGCACCCCCGCCCAGCATCGCGACGTACGGGCGCAGCGCCGCGCGCAGGCCGGTCATCAGCTCGTCGCAGGAGCTGGCGGCGGCGAGGACCAACCGGCCGCCGTCGCCGGCCCGGGGTCGGGTCGACCTGGCCGCGCCAGCGGGGGTACACGCGGTGACGAGCAGGAGCCCGCAGAGCAGAGCGCATCGGGTAGCGGTCCGGATGGTCACGCCTGCTTCGACGTACCCGGCCCGCTCCTGGTTCCGAGGTGTGCCAGGACGATGCGCAGCAACCCCGCCGGGTCCTGGCGGTGCACGTCGTGCCCGGTGGGCAGGGACGCGACCGAGACGAGGGGCTGGTCCCGCATCACCGCCGCGAGCTGCTCCGCCGTCCAGGCCCGGTATGCCTCCCACGCCGGTACCAGGTGCTCGGGCAGCACCTGGCGGACCCACTCGTGGTCGCCGCCGGAGAGCACCAGCAGCGGGCAGCGGGCCGCGCGGTATACCGCCATCAGGTCCAGCGCGTCGACCTCGCGCATGACCTGCACCATCGACCCGGGCAGCACCTCCGACGCCTGGGCGAAGAACGCGGTCATGTCGAGGTACGCGTGCGCCCGGGCCACCTCGTCGAGCCCGAGGTACTGGTCCGGCCGGGTCGGGTTGCCGTGCCCGTCCACGTTGACCGCGAGCGGGCACTCCGGGTGCTCGCCGGCCCAGAGCGCGGCGACCATCCCGCCCAGCGAGTGACCGATGACGATCGGGGCGCCCAGCTCCTCCGCCACCGAGTCGAGGTCGGCCAGCACGCTGGGCCACGACCACGGTCCGGACCCGGAGTCGCCGTGTCCGCGCAGGTCCATCGCCACCGGCCGGTATCCCCGCGCCCGCAGCAGCGGCGCGAAGGCGTCCCAGTCGTGGCGGGTACGGCCGCCTCCGTGCAGCAGCAACACGTCCTGGCCACTGCCGCCGTAGTCGGTCGTAACGATCGGTACCGTCGCGGTCACCTCGCCTTGCTATCACACTTTCCTCCCCGTACTTGAGCGAGTGCTCAAACCAGGCTACTGTTTTGAGCAGTCGCTCAAGGAGGCACCGTGCTGTACATCGAGGCGCTGATCAGAGCACCGGTCGGTGCGGTCTGGCGGCTCTCCCAGGAGCCGGACCTGCACCAACGCTGGGACCTGCGGTTCAGCCGGATCGAGCGGTCGGGGCCGGACGGCCGGTTCCGGTATGCCAGCCGGGTGCTGCCGGGGCTGACCATCGTGGGCACCGGGATCAGCGTCGGCGAGCGGCGCCGGCCGGACGGTACGGGTACCTCCGTGCTCCGCTTCGCCAGCGCACACCCGCTGTCCCTGATCCGCTCCGGTACCGGCTACTGGCGCTACAAACCGGTCGACGGCGGGGTGCGCTTCCTGACCGGGTACGACTACCAGCCCGGCTGGGGCCGGCTCGGCCGGGTTGCCGACCTGGCCTTCCGGCCGCTGTTCGGCTGGGCCACCGCTTGGTCGTTCGACCGGCTCCGGCTCTGGCTGGAGCGCGGCATCCCGCCCGAGCGCTCGCGCAACCAGGCCCTCGCCGAGCTGCTCGCCCGCCTGGTCATCGCGGTTGTCGGTGGCGTCACCGGCCACTGGATAGCGGTGCTCGCGTTCGCCGTACCCCCACTGCCGACCACACCGGCGGCCCGGCGCTGCCGGCGGCGGCCACCCGACCGGCTGGCCGGCACCGCCCCCGCCACCCTGGCCCGATTGGAGCGGCCATGACTTCGATCTTCCAGCGCGCGCTCGGCACCGACTTCGGCCGGCTGCACCCCCCGGCTACGCGAGCGGTTCGGCTTCGCCAGCGACGACCGGGTGGGCTGCGTGGGCACCGGGGTGATGGACCGGATCTGGCGCGGCTCGGCGGTGGCGACCCCGTTCCTGCGGCTGGGCAGCGTGCGGCACATCCTCTTCGCCGAACAGGGCGAGGAGGTGCCATTCACCATCGAGAACTACGCATACCAGGACGGGTACGGCCGGGAGACCGTCAGCTTCGTGCGCACCTTCGAGCTGGGGCAGGGGCGGCGGCGCCGGTTCGACGCCACGATGGTGTACCGCGCCGACCGGTCCACCCTGGTCGACTACCTGGGCACCCACCAGCACTTCGCGGTCGACCTGCGGATGCGCGCGGACTCGCACGGCGGGCTGTGGATCCGTTCCGGCCAGTGGTGGCGCGGGCGGAGCCGGTTTCCTGCCGCGCTGTCCGGTACCGCCCGGGTGCACGAGTGGTGGGACGAGCCGGAGCAGTGCTTCCGGATCGACGTACGGGTGCACAACCCCTACCTCGGTCCGATCTTCGGGTACCGGGGCCGGTTCACGACGCGGTACGTGGACACGGGGACGGCCCCGGTACCCGCGGCCGTCCGGCCGCTCCGGGAGAATCCAGGTCCGTGGACACCAAGCAGCGGCTGATCGAAGGGGCGATCGAGGCGATCCGTACCCACGGGATCGCGGGCGTGTCCGCGCGTACCGTGGCCGCCGCCGCCGGCGTCAACCAGGCGCTGGTGTTCTACCACTTCGGTACCGTCGACGAGCTGCTCTCCACGGCCTGCCAGACCGCCACCGAACGGCGGGTCGCCGGCTACCGGGACCGGCTGCGCGCGGTCGGCTCGCTGCGCGAGCTGCTCGACCTCGGGCGGACCCTGCACGCCGAGGAACGCGAGCAGGGCAACGTCACAGTCCTCGCCCAGCTGCTCGCCGGAGCGCAGACCGACCAGCGGCTGGCCGCCCCGGTCGCCGCTGCGCTCAGGCTGTGGACCGACGAGATCGAAGGGGTACTGCACCGGGTGCTCGACGCGTCCGTGCTGCGCGACGTCGCCGACCCGGCCGGACTGGCGCACGCGGTATCGGCGGCGTTCATCGGGCTGGAGCTGTACGAGGGGGTCGACCCGGCCGGCGCGACCGCGGCACTGGACGCGCTGGATCGGCTGGCGGTTCTGGTCGACGTGGTCGAGGACCTGGGGCCGATGGCCCGGCGGGCACTCCAGACCCGGACCCGGCGTACCGCCCGCCGCGCCGCTCCCCGGGCTTAGCTCCCCGCCGCATCTGGTCGGGGCATGCTACGCTTTCACGTGTAAGAGAATTCTTACACGTGAAGGAGTATCATGACGGGCAATCGGCCGACGGGCGATGACCTGGTCGAGATGCTGGCGGCACTGGCCAACCCGATCCGGCTACGCATCATCGCGAAGCTGGCGGGCGGCCGCGACTACGTGAGCCACCTGGCCCGGGAGATCGGGGTCAGCCGCCCCCTCCTGCACATGCATCTCCAACGGCTGGAGGCCGCCGGCCTGATCGCCGGCAACCTTGAGCTGTCCGAGGACGGCAAGGCCATGAAGTACTACGAAGTGACCGATTTCGATCTGCACCTGACCGCGTCGGTACTGGCTGAGGCGGCCGAAACCCTGACCAGATCGGACCCGGAGAAGGGTCCCGCACGCAAGGAGCAGCCCTGATGTACTACCGCGCGGACGCAGCGCTCAGCTGGCCCGAGTCGATCGCCTTCCTCGGCCTGGTGATCCTGATCATCTTCATCCTCGGTGCCTCGGCGGCGACCTGGCTGGAGTACCGTAAGACGAAACTGGTGGCCGCGCAGGAAGACCAGCTGCGGCAGCTGGTGAGCCGCTACGAGCAGCTCGCCGAGAATACCCTGGACGCCCAGCAGCGGGTCGCCGCCGACGTGTCCGAGCTGCGTTCGCGTACCACGTCGATCGAGCAGATCCTGCGGACCGTCGAATGAGCGGGAGCGGCCTGGCCCGTTGGGGCCGTCCGGTGGCTTGGCTCGGCCTGGCCCTGTGGGTGGTGGCGGCGGCGCTGCTCGCCCCGCTGGCCGGAAGAGTCGGCGAGGTGCGGTCGACCGACCCGGCCCTGGTGCTGCCACAGAACGCGGAGGTGACCCGGGCCGTGGTCCGGGAACGGGCGGCGTTTCCCGGGACCGCTACCCCCGTGGCCGTGGTGGTGTACGCCCGCGACAGCGGGATCACCACGCCGGACAGGTCTGCCGTGGCCGCGGACCGGGCCGCGTTCGCCGCGCTGTCCCGCAACCACGAGGTCGGTCCGGCCGCCACCAGCGGGGACGGGAAGGCACTGCTGCTGTCCTTCCCGATCGCCGGTGACGAGGCGCGGGCGCAAGCGGTCGTCAAGCAGATCAGGAACGAGCTGGCGGACACCCCGGCCGGGTTGGCCGTGGCGGTCACCGGGTCGGCCGGAGCGCTCGCCGACGCCGGTGAGGCCTTCGCCGGGGTCGAGACGACCCTTCTGCTCGCGGCTGCCGGGGTGGTCGCGGTGCTGCTCGTGGTCACCTACCGGAGTCCGGTCCTGTGGATCGTGCCACTGCTCTCGGTCGGGCTGGCCAGCCAGCTCGCCACCGGTGTGGTGTACCTGCTGGGCCGGTACGCCGGGGTCACGGTGACCGACGCCAGCAGCGGGATCATGGTGGTGCTGGTCTTCGGCGCGGGTACCGACTACGCCCTGCTGCTCATCGCGCGCTACCGCGAGGAGTTGCGCCGCCACGCCGACCGGTACGCCGCCATGGCGGTCGCCTGGCGCCGGTCCTCCCCGGCGATCCTGGCCTCGGCGGCCACCGCCACGGTCGGCATGTTGTGCCTGCTTGCCGGTCAGATGAACGGCATACGCGGACTCGGTCCGGTGGCGGCGGCCGGCATCGCGGTGGCGTTCGCGGTCATGACCACGCTGCTGCCGGTACTGCTTGTGCTCCTCGGCCGGTGGATGTTCTGGCCCTTCATCCCGCGCTACTCGCCGGCGGCCGGCGCCGACGTGGAGCGGCAGCACGGGATCTGGCGCCGGTTGGCCGGGACGATCGGTCGGCGACCCCGGGCGATCTGGACGGTCACCACGCTGGTACTCGTCGCGTTGGCCTTCGGCGGGTTCGGGCTCCGGTTCGGGCAGCCCGCGGACGGTGTCTACACCACGGAGGTCGGTTCGGTGGTCGGGCAGCGGCTGATCGGGCAGCACTACCCCGGTGGCACCTCGTACCCGGCTCAGATCATCGCGGCCGCGGGGAGCGCGGCCGGGGTCGTGGCGGCGGCCGCGGCGGTCGACGGGGTGGCCACGGCCAGGCAGGTGGACGCATCGGCGGACGGCCGGTGGGTACGCGTCGACGCCGTGCTGGACGACCCGCCCGACTCGGCGGCGGCAAGGGCGACGATCGACCGGCTGCGGGACGCCGTACACGCGGTGCCTGGTGCCGACGCCCTGGTCGGCGGCCAGACCGCGACGACAATCGACATCACGCGGGCGGCGAGCCGCGACAACCGGCTCCTGATGCCACTCATCCTCGTCGTCGTGTTGGTCGTTCTGGTGCTGCTGCTTCGGGCGCTGATCGCGCCCCTGGTGCTGGCGACGAGCCTGGTGCTGTCGTTCGCGGCGGCCATGGGCCTTGCCGGGCTGCTTCTCCAGGCGATCGGGTACCCCGGAATCGACCCGACCCTGCCGCTGTGGGCGTACCTGTTCCTCGTCACGCTGGGCGTGGACTACACGATCTTTCTCATGACCAGGGCACGCGAGGAGGTCGGCAGGATCGGCAACCGCGATGGGATACTCGCCGCGCTCACCGTGACCGGCGGCGTGATCACCAGCGCCGGTGTGGTACTGGCGGCCACGTTCGCGACCCTCGTGGTGCTGCCGGTGGTGACGGCGCTCCAGATCGGCCTGATCGTGGCAATCGGCGTTCTGATCGACACCGTCATCGTGCGTACCCTGCTCATCCCCACGCTCGCCCTGGACCTCGGTGGTCGGATCTGGTGGCCCGGCCGGCCGGCCCGGGACGCGACCAGGCCGCAGGCCAGCCGGGACACCGTCGAACTGGCCGCGTGATCGACGAGCTGGGGCTTCCTGCGGTCACTCCCCGGCTGCGCCGAGGAAGATCTGCGCCAGTTCGCGCGAATGGGAGAACATCGGCCAGTGGCCGGTGTCCATCTCGACCAGCCGCCAGTGCTTGCTGGTCAGCAGCTTGGCCACGTCGTCGCTGGGCTCGGCTCCGGCGAGCACGCATTTGATGTACGTCGCCGGGAGTCCGCCAAGTGGCCGTGCCAGCACGGCGGGCTCGGTCAGCGTGGCGCCCGGGTGCGGCGTCGAGCCACCCACGATCCGTGCGATCTGCTCATCGGTGAGGCCCTGGCCGTCATAGTAGGTTGCGGGCACGAGCGGCCAAAATCCACCGTTCTCGGCGATCGATGCCTTCACCATCGCCCCACCGTCCGGCCAGGCGGAGACGAACGCCTCGCCATCGGCCGGAACGCTGGAATCGACGAAGACCAGGTGGGCCAGCCGGTCACCGATCCGCTCCGCGGCCTGACCGACCGGGATGCCCGAGTAGCTGTGGCCCACCAGGACAACGTCGCGCAGATCCTGGCCTTCGACCTCGTCAAGTATGTCCTGGACATGGGTCTGCTGCCCAGCCGGCACACCCCGCTTGTCGGCAAGACCGGACAGCGTCAACGGGTGAGCGCCGTGGCCAGCCGCACGCAGATACGGCACCACCTCGTCCCACGCCCACGCCCCGAGCCGCGCGCCTGCAACCAGTACGAAATTCGCCACTGCTGCACCGTAACGGAGCAGCCGGACAACCGTGTCCGGTTGGACGCCTTCGCCCTAGCCGGCCTGGAGGTCGGGCGGTGGGGTGGACTGCGGGTCGTCGACGAGGCGGGAGAGCACGATCATGCTTCGCGTCGAGGTGACGAACGACTCGGAGCGCAGCCGTTCCAGCGCCTGCTCGAGGTGCGCGATGTCGGCGGCACGCAGGTGTACCAGCGCATCTGCCTGGCCCGAAACGGTGTAGGCGCCGACCACCTCGGGATGCCGGCGGGCGGCGGCTTTCAGCTGTGCCGGGGTGGTGCGGTTGGTGCAGTAGAGCTCGACGAACGCCTCGGTGGTCCAGCCGATCGCCGCCGGGTCGACGATCGCGGTGAACTTCTTGATGACCCCGGTGGCCCGCAGCCGGTCGACCCGCCGCTTCACCGCCGGCGCGGACAGCGAGACGGCGTTGCCGATCTCCGCGTAGGAGGCGCGGGCGTCGGTCGCCAGTAACGCAATGATCCGGTGGTCTACCGCGTCCATGCGCAATACATCGCCTCTCAGACGCAACTTTTTCCGCTGTCTGTGCCAGCTCAGCGTACCTACCCTTTCGATCATGGCCAGGACCTATCTGATGTGCCCGCCTGAGCACTTCACGGTGTCGTACGCCATCAATGCATGGATGGACACCTCGGTCCCGGTCGACACCGAACTCGCGGTCAAGCAGTGGGAGCGGCTCCGCGAGACCCTGGTCGGGTTAGGCCATCGGGTACACGTGCTGGCGCCGGTACCCGGCCTACCCGACCAGGTGTACGCGGCCAACGGGGCGTTCTCGGTGGGCGGTACGGTCTACGGCGCCCGCTTCCGGTACCCCCAGCGCAGCGTCGAAGCCGCCGTACACCACGCGTTCTACAAGGCGACCGGCTGGCACTACGTCGAGGCCAGCCACACCAACGAGGGCGAAGGTGACTTCACCTACCTGCCCGGGTCGGGGCTGATCCTGGCCGGGTACGGATTCCGCACCGATCCGTCCGCCCACGCCGAGGCGCAGGAGGTGCTCGGCCGCCCGACGGTCTCGCTGCGCCTGGTCGACCCGCGCTTCTACCACCTGGATACCGCGCTCGCCCCGCTCGACGACCAGCGGATCGCCTACTACCCGGGCGCGTTCTCGACCTCCTCCCGCCGGGTCCTGGAACAGCTCTTCCCCGATGCGCTGGTCGCATCCGAGAAGGACGCGCTCGCCTTCGGCCTCAATCTGGTCAGCGACGGGCGCAACGTGCTGCTGTCCGCCGAGGCGTCCGGCATGGCGGACCGGCTCGCGGCGGCGGGCTACCGGCCGGTGCCGGTCGAGCTGTCCGAATTGAAGAAGGGCGGCGGCAGTGTCAAATGCTGCACCGCCGAACTCCGCCACTGACTCTGGTGGTCGCGTCCGGTCGGGTGGGTGGTTGTCGTGCCGGGTGCTGGCGGTGACAGGCAGATCGGGTGCCTCACCAGGCCGGTCCCAGATCGGCCGACAGCCAGTGCTCCGGCCGCAGGTAGATGGCGATGAGTTCGCCGATCTGCGCGCGTTCGTACTCCAGGTATTCGGCGACCTTGTTCGGTGGTAGGTAGCGCGCCGCCATCTCCCGCGAACGCTCGCCGCCACCCGCGACGGTCCTGGTCACCGGCCCCTCCACCGACACGTAGCGGACGGTTGGCTCGGTCCGCTGCACCATCATGCTGAACCGGCCCGTGGCGTCGATCGCACGGGCCTTGCGCGAGCCGGGCTCGGTCAGCACCCACAGCTCACCGCCCGGGCTGTACTGGTACCAGATCGGAACGGTCAGCGGCGCCCGATCCGGCCTCTCGACCACCGACAACGCACCGATGTGGGGTTCGGCCAGGAACTGTTCGCGTTCTTCTACCGAGAGCACCATAGGCCCAGATGCTAGCCAGCAGGTCTGTCAAAACCCCTTCCCGTCGGTGGGCCGCCACCGCGCCCGGTCGGCACCGCCCAGTGGCCCGCAGCCGACAGGGTCGCGGGCGACGGGTTGGCGTGTGCGTATTACCGACGTAGTACAGTCGATCCTGTGCCGTACGAGTGGGAAGAGTGGGCCATGCGGGCCCTCACTCCGCTGGAACGCGGGTTCTCACGATCTGGGGACGGTCCCGTAGTGGTCGGGCGCTGATCGTCGCTGTCTACCATGTCACCGGATTCACCTGGAAGATCATTGGTGCTCGTGAGATGACCGGGAGCGAGCTGGCCGAGTTCCTCAGATGGGAGGAGACGCGATGAGTGCGGAACGCGGATTGCCGCGCGCCACGGACGAGGTCGAGGCTTTCATGCATGACCTGACGTTTGAGTCACCGACCACGCGGGAGCAGGAGGAAGGGCTGCTGGCCACGCTGCCACCGGCTGGGGCCGAGGTCATGGTGGTGCGCTCGCTCCGCTTGCCCATCGAACTCGACGAGGCCGTCGTTTCCGCCGCCCACGCCGCTGGCGTACCCAAGACGGCATGGATCCGGCAGGCGATCGAGATGGCGTTGGCCCTGCAGGCGGAGGAAGATCAGCCGATCTCCCGCGCTGAGGCGCTCCGGGCGCTGACTCTGCTACGGCCCGCCCGTCGCGTCGCCTGATGGCAACCGGCTGGGGCACCGAACGGTGCCCCAGCCGCGGGGAACTACCCGGGAACGCCTACTTGGCCAGCGGGATGACGAGCAGGTTCGCGGTGACCGTCGAGCCGTTCTTGATGCCCGCGACCCCCACGTTCGTACCCACCTTGACCGCACTGGCCTGGACCGTGTCGCGGTGCTCGACGACCCGCAACGGGGTGCCGAAAACCCAGGTCTGGGTGAACCCGTCCGCGGACTTCACGGTCACCGACTTGTCGTCGATCGCGGTGACCACGCCACGCTGGATGTCGACGGTCTTGTCGCCGTCCTTGGTCTGTACCACCACCTCGCCGTGCTCCACGTGGGCGCCCAGCATCCGGCGCAGCCGGAGGGCACGGGGTCGCTTGGGCTTGTCCGTAGCGGGCGACGCGCCCGGGCCGGGCTCGGTCAGCTTGCCGGAGGTGGTGAGGTCGTCGGTGCTGAAGCCGAGCGCGGTCAGTGCGGACGCCTCCGGGGTGAGGGAGTTGCTGGTGTCAGCCGGGCCGCAAGCGGTCAGGCCGATCAGGGCGGCGGCGCCGAGGGCCGCGGTGGCGAGCGCGATACGGAGCTTCATGGGTGAAGCGTGCCGCACGGATGAGCAGTGTGGGTCAGTGTGAAGTTCGGGGTTGGTAAACCGGCAGGCGTACCGTGAACCGGGCCCCGCCTTCCTGGGCATGACCGGCCTCGATGGTGCCGCCGAGGCGGCGTACCAGGCCGTGCGCGAGGGCCAGGCCGAGGCCCGAGCCCACCTTCCGTACCCCCCGGTAGCGTTCCGACAGCGCCCCGCGCTCAAACACCACGGCCAGGTCGGCGTCGGTGAACCCGGGGCCGCCGTCACGGACCTCGACCACCGCGAAGCCGTCAGCGGACGGGGGGTGAACGGCGAGCACCACGGGAGCATCCGGGGGGACCACCCGGAGCGCGTTCTCCAGCAGCCCGTCGAGCACCTGCCGGATCCGGCCCGGATCGGTGGGCACCACGACCGGAACGGCGGGCGTCTCCAGCCGCAGCGGGACGCCCGCCGAAGCACACCGGCCGGTCCACGCGTTGGCCGCGTCGCCGACCAGCGCTACCAGGTCGACCGGGAGCGCGTTGAGCGGGAAGTCGACCGCCTCCAGCCGGGCCAGCGCGAGCAGGTCCTGCACCAGCCGGTCGAGGTTCTCCGCTTCGGCCAGTACGGTCTGCCCGGTGCGTACCACGCCGTCGGGGCCGACGACGCCGTCGGCCAGCGCCTCGGCGTACCCCCGGATGGTGGTCAACGGGGTGCGCAGCTCGTGCGAGATGGACAGCAGGAACTCCCGCTGCCGACCCTCGCTCGCGGTGAGCGCCTCGGCCAGCCCGTTGAGCGCGTGGGCCAGTTCCTCGACCTCGGCCGGCGGTTCGGGCAGCACCCGGACGGACCGGTCGCCGGCGGAGAGCCGTACCGCCGCGCCGGCCGCGTGCCGGATCGGCCGCGCCAGCCGGCGGGCCAGCAGCGCCCCGGCGACCGCCCCGGCGAGCAGCCCGGCCAGCAGCGCCAACCAGAGCCGGTTGAGTACGGCCACCGCGCCGAGGCCGGTGACCGCCCGTTCGGTGAGCACCACTCCGCTGCCCGGGCTGTCGGCCAGCGGCTGGGCCTCCACGAGCATCAGCCGGCCGCCGACCACCAGGGTCCGGTCGTGTACCGGCTGCCCGGCGCTCACCGCCTGGACCAGCCAGTCGGGCAGCCGGTTGCGGCCCGGCCCGGTGCCGTCGTGGATCAGATACACGTCGATGTTCTGGGCCCGTAGCTGATTGGTCAGGCGCTGCTGGCCGGCCGGTCGGGGGCGGGTGTTGACCAGGTCGGCGGCGAGCTGGGCCTTGTCGGCCAGGCCCTTGCGGGCCTCGGCGTTCGCGGCGCGGACCGTGACCGGCAGCGCGACCAGCGCGGTGACCACCACCGAGACCAGCGCGGCCAGGCAGGTGACCAGGACCGCGCGGGTGGTCAGGCCGGACAGGACACGGCGGCGGTCAGGCATCGGCGGTGTAGCCCACCCCGCGGACGGTACGGATGACCGCGCCGTACCCGCCGAGCTTCGCCCGTACCTGGGCCACGTGTACGTCGACGGTACGGGTACCGGCGTGCGCCGCGTACCCCCACACCGAGGCGAGCAGCTCCTCCCGGCTGAACACCCGTCCGGGCCGGGCGAGCAGGTGGGCGAGCAGGTCGAACTCGGTCGGCGTCAGGTTGACCGGTACCCCACCGGCGTGTACCGAGTGCCGGGCCGGGTCGAGCACCACCGCTCCCGCTGTGCGTACCCGCTCCGCTTCCGGCGGTCCGCCGGTGCGCCGCAGCACCGCCTTGACCCGGGCGACCAGCTCGCGCGGGCTGAACGGCTTGGTCAGGTAGTCGTCGGCGCCCTGCTCCAACCCGAGAATCCGGTCGACCTCGTCGTCCCGCGCGGTGAGGAAGAGCACCGGGGTCCAGTCCCCGGCTTCGCGCAACCGCTGGCAGATCTCGGTGCCGGTGATCCCGGGCAGGCCGATGTCCAGTACGCAGGCGACCGGGCGCAGCTTGCGGGCGGCGGCCAGGCCGGCTGGCCCGTCGTACTCCAGGTGCACGCCGAACCCGTCCCGGAGCAGGTACATCCGGACCAGGTCGGCGATCGGCCGCTCGTCCTCGACGACGAGGACCAGCCCCTTGCTCGGTGCCTCGGTCACCCGCTCATGATGGCCGACCGGTGATCAGGGCCGGCTCAGCAACCCGTACAGACTATGTAAGGACGCCAGTTCAGGCCGCGCTGGACAGCGGCGGGGGGCCGTCCCCGAAGGCCAGGCGCAGCGCGCGATCCAGCGCTCCGGGATGGCGCCGGATCGCGAAGCGCTCGCGGACCCCGTCGATCGCCGTCGCGGAAAGTTCCACGGTGGTACCGGTGGAGTCCCCGCGCCAGCTCACCTCCGACAGCTCGTCCAGTGGCGCGTCGAGATGCAGCCGGAGCCGGTGTACCACCCGGCTCTCCTGTACCACCACGAGGCGATTGCGGGTCAGCGCCAGGACGTACCCGCCGAACGGCCGGGCCGGCCGGGTGCACCGGGTGACCAGCAGGACGGCATCGGTGCCCAGGTACCGGCGGAAGACCGGCAGGTGCCGCCCGATCGCCGGCAGATCCAGCCCGCCCGCCGTGGCGGCGGGAAGGAAGGTCCGGGCGAGCAGGTCCATGTCGGCTCACGCACTCAGGTCGGCTCAGGCAGTCATGTCGGGCTCAGAGCAGCTCGAGCAGGGTCGCGTTGGCCATCCCGCCGCCCTCGCACATGGTCTGCAGGCCGTACCGGATGCCGTGGTCGCGCAGCTGGCCGAGCAGCGTGGTCATGATCCGGGCCCCGGAGCCGCCGAGCGGGTGCCCGATCGCGATCGCGCCACCGCGCGGGTTGAGCCGGGCCGGGTCGGCACCGGTCTCGGCCAGCCACGCGAGGGGTACCGGCGCGAACGCCTCGTTGACCTCGTATACCCCGATGTCGGAGAGGTTGACCCCGGCCCGCCGCAACAGTTTCGCGGTGGCCGGGATCGGCCCGGTCAGCATGATCACGGGGTCGTCCCCGATGACCACGGCGGTGTGGATCCGGGCCAGCGGGGTCAGCCCGTGCGCGGCCGCCCACTCGGAGGTGGTGACCGCGAGCGCGGCGGCCCCGTCGGAGATCTGGGACGCCGAGCCGGCGGTGACCACGCCGTCCGGCTTGAACGGAGTCTTCAGCTCGGCCAGCTTCGCCAGTGAGGAGTCCCGCCGGATGCCCTCGTCCTGCTTGACCGACTCGACCGGGACGATCTCCGCGTCGAACTCCCCAGCGTCCTGTGCCGCGGCCGCCTTGGCGTGGCTGGCCAGGGCGAACTCGTCGAGCTGGGTGCGCGAGAAGCCCCAACGCCCGGCGATCATCTCGGCGCCGACGCCCTGGTTGAACGGGATCGGCGCGCCGTCCTCGAAGCCCTCGACACCGGCGTAGCGGGCCCGGATGTCCGACCCGTAGGGCGTACCCGCGCCCATGCCGACCGAGGAGCCCATGGTCACCCGGGTCATCGACTCGACCCCACCGGCTACCACCAGGTCGGCCTGCCCGGCGATGACCGTGGCCGCGGCGAGGTGGATCGCCTGCTGGCTGGAGCCGCACTGCCGGTCGATCGTGGTGCCCGGTACCGCCTCGGGCCAGCCGGCGGCCAGCACCGCGTTGCGCCCGACGTTCCAGGCCTGCTCGCCGACCTGCGAGACGCAGCCCCACATCACGTCCTCGACCTCGGCCGGGTCGAACCCGGTACGGGCGGCCAGCGCCCGCAGGACGTGCCCGGACAGGTCCACCGGGTGTACCCCGGCAAGCCCACCTTTGCGCCGGCCGACCGGAGTGCGTACCGCGCCGACGATGACCGCATCCCGCATTGGTTACTCCTCGGTAGCTTGTGTCGGTGATGCTACTCCGGCTGCTCCGGCCCATGACATGCTGAGCGGGTGGAGCTTCGTCACAGCGCGATGCCGGAGGAGCCTGAGCGGCCCGGGCCGACCGCGGACGCCGGGCCGACTGCGGACGCCGGGCCGACTGCGGACGCCGGGCCGACTGCGGACGCCGGGCCGACCGCGGACGCCGGGCCGACCGCGGACGCCGGGCCGACCGCGGACGCCGGGCCGATGGCGGTCGCCTTCCGGGTCGACGGCCGGCTGACTGCGATGAAGGTCGCCGGTGCACTGGTCTTCCTACTGATCGCGGTCGCTTTCCGGGGCGATCCGGCCCGCAGCGTGTTCGCCGGCCTCGCCGGGCTGCTGGCCGGCGCCTACGCGATCCGTGACCTGATCGCTCCGGTCCGGCTTTCCGCGGACGCCGACGGGGTCACCGTGGTCAGCGGGTTCACCGCCCGACGCCGGCTGGCCTGGAACCAGATCGAGCGGGTACGGGTGGACCAGCGGCGCCGGCTCGGTACCCGGTCGGAGATGCTGGAGATCGACGCCGGGGAGAACCTGCACCTGTTCAGCTCCTACGACCTGGGTGTGACCCCCGGGGAAGCCGCCCGTACCCTGGCCGGACTCACCAAGCGGCTGCTCGAAGCCCAGCGCCGGCCAGGGCAGCCGGAGCCGTCGACGGGCGGTTAGGCTCCCGGGACCATGGAGCTGAGCATTCCGGCCGGCCGGGAGGCCGGCGAGGCCTGGCGGGCCCTGAGTCCCGAAGCACGCGCGGCCGCCTGGGACGCGGCCCGGCGTGGTGTCCCGCCCGTGGATCCCGGGCTGGCCTGGGCGGCCGCCGGTTACGGTCGCACCCGTGCCCGGCAGTGGCGGACCGCGATGTTCGTCGCGCCGGCGGTGTTCCTGGTGCTCGTGATCGGCTCGGGAGCCGCCGCGGTGGCCGTCGCCAGCCGCGCCACCGGCGAACTGTGGCTCTCGGTGATACCGATGATGCTGGCGGTGTACCTGGTGGTGATGATCGCCATGCGGACCCGGTTCAACCGGTACCAGCGGCTGTACAGCGCCGGGCTGCTCCGGGTCGAGGCGGTGCAGAGCGGGATGGCACCGGTACAACCGGCGGCCGGGGTCTGGGACAGCCGGCTGACCCAGTCCGAGTTCACCGTGCCGTACCAGGCCCGGGTACCGGTCGCGGTGCCGGAGAGCCGTCCGCCGGCTGATCCCGCGCGCGCGGGTACCCGGGTGGTGCGGATCCGGCGCGGCCCGCTGCTGCGGCAGTTCGTCGTCTTCGCCGTGGTCGTCGCCCTGCTCTGGGCGCGTGGGCTGTGGTCCGGTGCCCCGGACGGCGTGATCTGGATGCTGCTCGACGTGCTGCTCGACGGGTGCGCCGTCGCCGGTACCCTCCTGCTGGCGTTCAGCCTGCTGGTCAGTGGCCGGTTCCTGGTCGATCCGGTGCTCGCCCGGTTCACGCCGGACGGCTGGGAGCTGCCGTACGCCCGCATGCGCGGCCCGTGGACCGGGGTACGCGAGATCCGGGTCACCGGCCTGCGCAGCGGGCGGCGCGGCCGGCTCGCCGCCCAGCTCTCCACCTACCGCGTGGTCACCCTGGTGGTCGACGATCCCGAGCTTCAGCTCGCCCAGGCACCCCCGGTGCGGCGGTACTTCGCCCGCCGGGCGCTGGCCCGGTACGGCTCGCCGGTCACCATCGTCGGCGCGTCCAACCGCACCATGCCGGCCGTCGAAATGATCCGGCTGGTGCAGAACTACACGGACGCGCCGGTCAGCTGGGGATAGCCCGGGTTCAACCGGTCAGCTGGCCGGTCTGCCAGATGGTGAGCAGGCCGAGCACCGCCACCGCGCCCAGCAGCGTGGCCACCTGGATCGGGCCCCGGTTGCGCTGGGGGGCGTATGCCACCCCGATCGCGATCAACGCGCCGGTGACGAAGCCGCCGACGTGCCCCGCCCGCGAGATCCCCGTGATCATGAACGTGAAGATCAGGTTGATGATGATGATGGGTACCACGGTCGCGGTGCTCAGCCGCAGCCGGCGCAGCGCGACGAACAGCACCGAGAACAGGCCGAAGATCGCGGTGGAGGCGCCGGCGGAGAGCGCGGACGGCTGGAACAGGTAGGCTGCGACGTTGCCGCCGAGCCCGCAGATCAGGTAGATGGCGAGAAACCGGAGCGAGCCGAGCATCGACTCCAGGATCCGGCCGAGGATCCACAACGCCCACATGTTCATCAGCAGGTGCAGGACGCCGTAGTGCATGAACATCGCGGTGAGGAGGCGGTAGTACTCGCCGTCGGCGACCCCGCACGGCACCGTCTGACCGTTGCTCAACGGGCACTGGCCGATCACCGCGAGCCGGTCCATCAGCGGCGTCTCGCCACCCAGGAAGCCGCCGAACCCGGCGCCGACCAGCGCCTGCGCCGGGCGGGACGAGGAGGCCGCGGACAGCAGCAGCATCAGGATGTTGACCACGATCAGCGTGGTGGTGGCGTAGCCGGCCGCACCGGCGCCGCGAGCTGCGCCGAACGCCGTGCGCGCCGGGCGTTGGGTGCGCCGGCCCTCGGCCACGCACTCCGGGCACTGGTGGCCGACCGCCGCGTCGTTCATGCAGTCCGGGCAGATCGGCCGGTCACAGCGGCTGCACCGGACGTACGTCTCCCGGTCGGCATGCCGGTAACAGACTGGTACGCCGACCGGGGGAACGTCGCGCATGGGTAGAAGGTTAGCGCTCGATCTCGACCCGCTCGATGACCACGTCCCGCCGCGGGCGGTCGCCCGGACCGGTCGGGGTGGTCGCGATCGTGTCGACGACCTTGCGGCTGCCGTCGTCGGTCACCTCACCGAAGATGGTGTGCTTGCCGTTGAGCCAGCCCGGCTCGCTGACCGTGATGAAGAACTGCGACCCGTTGGTACCGGGGCCGGCGTTCGCCATGGCCAGCAGGTATGGCCGGTTGAACTGCAGGTCGGGGTGGATCTCGTCCTTGAACTGGTATCCGGGACCGCCCCTACCCGTACCGGTCGGGTCGCCGCCCTGGATCATGAAGCCGCTGATCACCCGGTGGAAGATGGTGCCGTCGTAGAACGGCCCCTGCCCGGGGGCTCCGGTGCTCGGGTTCTGGTATTCCTGCGTGCCCTCGGCGAGCCCGATGAAGTTGCGTACCGTCTTCGGCGCGTGGTTGTCGAACAGCTCGATCCGGATCGGTCCGGCGTTCGTGTGCAGTACGGCGATAGTCACGCCCGTGCTCCTCACTTCGGCTACTGCTGATCTGAGGCAATCCTGCCATCTGTCCGATCCGCGAGCGCAACCACACCCGAGGGGGCAGGATGTCGGGTGGAGGCCCGCACCAAGGGGACGCCAGATAGGAGGTGGGCACGTGTTTGAACGCCGTCAGGTCAAGACCCGTGGTCAGCTGATGCGCGATGAGTTGAGCGAGGGAGTCGATCATCTGTGGCAGGCCGCGTCACACGCCGCGGGTGAGGTCGGCGCCGCGGTCGGTCCGCGGTGGGACTCTGCCAAGGAACGTCTCCCGTGGATCGTACGGATGCGCGAGCAGGAGGTGGCCAGGTCCCGTCGGCGCAGGACGTTCCTGTTCGGGCTGCTGGGCGCGGGTGCCGTCCTCGGGGCGCTCGGAGCCCTGCTCGCCCGGCGGCGCAACCGCTCCCGCTGGCAGGAGTACGAGTCGCGGGATATCGGTGCGCCGGAACCGGAGGTCAGCGCGCCCAGCGAGACCCCCAACATCTTCGCCGAGCAGGCGCCGCCCACCGCCTCGAAGAACACCCGGGGCTGACGCCCGGACACCACGCCGCCGGTCCGCGTGCGTACGCCGGCCGGCGGCGTGGTCGCGCCCGCTACAGCCAGTGGTTGCGCCGGAAGAAGCGGTACAGCACCAGTGAGGCCAGTACGCAGAGGCCGATCACGGTGGGGTAGCTGTACCTCCACCTCAGCTCGGGGATGTCCGGGAAGTTCATGCCGTAGATACCGGCTACCGAGGTCCAGACCGCGGCGATACCGGCCCAGGCGGCGATCTTGCGCATGTCGTTGTTCTGCTCCACGGTCACCTGGGCCAACCGGGCCTGCAGGATCGAGTTGAGCAGTTCGTCGAAGGACTGGACCTGCTCGACGGTACGGGTCAGGTGGTCGCTTACGTCCCGGAAGTAGCGGCGGATCTCCTTGGGTACCTCCGGCAGCCGCCCGGCCACCAGCGCGTCGACCGGCCGTTGCAGCGGTACCACGGCCCGCCGGAACTCGACCAGCTCCCGCTTGAGCTGGTAGATGCGCTGGATGTCGCCGGCCCCGCCGCGACCGAACACGCTCTCCTCCAGCGTGTCCAGGTCCAGCTCGACCGCGGCGGCACAGTCCACGTAGGAGTCGACGATCCGGTCGTAGATCGCGTGCGCGACCGACCAGGGCCCGTGGCCGAGCAGCTCGGGCTTGCTCTCCAGCAGAGCGCGCACCGGGGCCAGCTCGCCGTGTGGACCGTGCCGGACGGTGATCACGAAGTGCTCGCCGAGGAACATCGCCACCGAGCCGGTCTCCACCACCTCCGAGGACTCGGTCAGCTCGGTGTGCTCGACATACCGGGTGGTACGCACGGCCGCGAACGTCATCTCGCCGTAGCGCTCGATCTTCGGCCGCTGGAACGACTTGATCGCGTCCTCGACGGCCAGCTCGTGCAGCTCGAAGGTGTTGGCGATTTCGGCGAACTCGTCCTCGGCGGGCTCGTGCAGGCCGAGCCAGACGAAGCTGCGGGACCCACGCTGCGCCGTCGAGAAGGCGCTCTGGTAGTCCCACTCGCCCGGCTGGCGGATGCCCTCGACGTAGAGCGCACAGTCGACCACCGAACTGCGGCCGGACCGGGTGCTGGCGGCCGCTTGATCCTCGTGGCTGGTGCCGAGGATCCGGGTCACCGCGTTCAGGGCCCGGGAGAGCCCGCGGTGGTCGCGCGGGTCGGCCATTTTCCCCACCTCCTTGACCGGGAGCAGTCATCCGCCCCAAGAAAGGTAGGCACCGGGTGGACCGGCCGCAGGTGGGGGGTGGGTTAGCGGTCGGCCCACCCGGTGCCGTTGGGGGCGGGGGGTGATGCCTTGGGGCGAATACAAACGCCGGGTGGATTTTGGGTCATCCGGAGACCAGGAAGGAACCATGAATTCTGTCGGAAATCAGACAGTTATCATGTCAATCCTGCTTCCGCACCGCGCGTACCGCGTCGGCCAGCCGGCGTACCCCCTCCTCGATCTGGTCTTTCGTGACCGCGGAGAAGGCCAGCCGGAGGGCGTGTTGACCGCCTTCCAGCAGGAAGTCGCTGCCCTTGACCACGGCGACTCCGCGCGCTGCCGCCTCCGGTAGGAGCAGGTCGACCTGCACGTCCTCGGGCAGCTCGACCCAGAGGAAGTAGCCGCCGTCCGGCTCGGTGAACCGGACCCCCGGAATCTGCTCGCGCAGCGACCGGGCCAGCAGCGCCGCGCGTTCGCCGAGCGCGGCGCACACCGTGGCGATCGACCGCTCGATGTCCCCGGAGGCGCAGAACTGGTACACGACCCCTTCGGCCAGCTGGCTCGGGGAGATGTAGCGGTTGGTGGCGCGCCGGGCGATGTCGGCGATCAGGCCGGTCGGCCCGACCAGGTAGCCGACCCGTACCCCGGGGCAGACCGTCTTGGTGAAGCTGGACGCGTGCACGACGGTACCGAGCGGGTCCATCGAGAGCATCGAGGGCAGCTTCTCGCCCCGGAACCGGATGTCCGCGTAGGGGTCGTCCTCGAAGATGGTGAAGCCGTACTCGGCGGCGAGGCTGAGCAGCGTGCGCCGCTTGGCGAGGGAGAGGGTCACCCCGGCCGGGTTCTGGTAGTTGGGGATCACGTGCGCCAGCTTCGGGCGTACCCCGGACTCCAGCAGGGCCCGCAGCTCGTCGACCTCGATCCCGTCCGGCGCCAGCGTCACCTGATGGATCTGCGCCCCCATCGAGCGCAGGTTGAGCAGGGTGCGGTCGTAGGTGGGCTTCTCCACCACCACCGCGTCGCCCGGCTTGACCAGGTGCTCGAACAGGAACCCGTCCGCGTCCAGCGAGCCGTTGGTGACCAGGACCTGGTCCACCGCGACGCCGTGCTTCTCCGCGATCCACCGGCGCAGCGGCGGGTACCCGACCGAGGTGCCGTACGCGGTGATGCCGACCGGGTCGGTGTCGAAGGCCCGCGTGGCCGCGCCCCTGAGTCCGGCCACGTCGATGATGTCGAGGGACGGGGCACCACGGGCGAACGAGATGAGTTGCTGGGCAGTCATGGCTCCCCAGGGTACGGGTCAGGCCACCGCCGCCGTGCGCTGTCCCGACCAGATGCGCACGATGTCACGTACCGAGATGACCCCGAGCACTTCGCCGTCGTCGAGCACGACCAGGTGCCGGAAGCCGCCCCGGACCATGGCGGCGGCCGCCTCCTCGAGTGTCCACTCCGGACCGGCGTACACCACGTCCCAGGTGAGGTGCGCGGCCGCGCGCTCGACGTCCGGGTCCAGGCCGCGACCGATCGCGTACAGGATGTCCCGCTCGGTCATGATGCCGACCCCGTCGGCCTCCGGGTCCATCACCACCGCCGAGCCCACCCGGCGCTGGGTCATCTGCACCGCCACATGGCGGAGCGTGTGCTCCGGTCCGACCACGAGGACCACCTGATTCATCGCTTCCCGGACCTGCATGGCGCACCACTCCTCAGCCGCGGACGTTTCGGCCCCCTCGGACGTTACGGACATCCTCCGGCCGCCGGGGTCAACTTCTCAAGACTTGCGTTTTCCGGGATCGAAGTGGTGGCGTCGGTCCGGTACAGCAGGTGAGCCTCACCGGCCAGCAGCAGCACCCAGAGCGTGCCGCCGGTACCGCCGAGCAGCCAGTCGGCTGTCGGAACGGTCACCAGCGAGCCGACCGCCACCAGCACGAACCAGGCCGGCGGGGCGCGGCGTCCGGTGGTGCCGGGAACCCCGCGGACCGCGTGCCACAGCAGCAGGCCCAGACCCAACAGGAAGGCGAGCACACCGAGGATGCCGCCGTGCCGCAACGCCCCGACCAGAGCGTTGTCGGTCTGCAGTTTGGGATGCTCCGGCTGGTCGGTACGGACCACGTAGGCGCGGGCCGACTTCGCGTCGCCGAACAGTTGCTGGGCCACGTCGTCGGCCTTGAACTCGCGCCACACCTGGGCCCAGGTGGCGGTCCGGCCACTGGTCACGTCGGCGGCCTCGCCGTAGCGCTTGGAGGTGAGGAAGTCCCAGCCGCCGGAGGCGACCACGATCACCCCGACGAGCACCAGTGGCAGGAGGGCACCTGCCCACGCGGCCCGGGTTGACGAGTAGGAATCGGGGCCGCGCCGGCGCCAGACCAGCACCGCGTGCAGCCCGGCCGCGGCGGCCAGGTAGAGCACGCCGGTACGGGAGTTGACCAGCGGCAGGACCACCGCGACGGCACCCAGGGCGGCGTACCGCTGCCAGCGCTCGAAGGTCGCGTCGGCACCGATGCGTACCGCCACGAGTACCGCGAGCAGGCCCATCGAGTTGGGGTGGAACATCAGCCCGGGGCCGCCCCAGAACCGGTATTCCATGTGCCGGCCCCACACGTTGTCCGACACCAGGTGTACCTCGTCGAGCGCGTTGCCCGACCCGACCAGGAAGAGGGCGGCCAGCCCGCCGAGGAACGCCGCGACCACACCCACCGACAGGTCCTGTCCGGACCTGCGGGTGGCCACCAGGACCGCCATCGCGGCCAGCGTGAACAGCCCGGCGTAGGTCAGCCGCTGGACGGCCACGGTCGGATGCCACACCAGCGCGGCCCCGACCGTACCGAGGATCCAGTAGGCCACGCCCAGCCAGGCCGCGCCGAGCCGGGGCAGCCCGGCCAGGTTGCGCAGCCACGGGAAGGTCCACACCAGGAACAGCACGCCCTCGGCCAGCAGCAGCAGCCAGACCACGATCGGCGTGTCCATGTATGCCCAGCTGAGGAACGCCGCCGCGACGAACAGCGCACCGACCAGGAAGCCCGGTACGGTGACCCCGCGCAGCGACAGCGCCAGCAACACCAGCCCGGCGGCGAAGCCGGCGGCCAGGAACGCGCGCAACCCCTCCACCGCACTGCTCTGCGGCGTGTGTTGGGCCGCCTCGACCAACCCGGCGAGCAGCGCGACCGCCACCGCGACGAGTACCGCGACCCGGTGCCGCGGCGTCCACCGGCGAGGGTCGAGCACCGGCTCGACCGGGCCCCGATCCAGGAGACGCCTCATCGGGTCAGCTCCGTGTAGAGGTCGAGGAGTCGCTGGGTGACCAACTCCGGGGTGAACGTGGACTCGTAGCGCTTGCGGGCCAGCGGCGCGAGGTCGGCCGCGCCGGCTGCCGCGACCGGAAGGGCGGCCGCCAGCGCGTCGACCGAGGCGGGTACCGTCCAGCCCGCGTCGCCGACCAGGTAGGGGATGCCGCCCAGGGCGGTACCGAGCACCGGCCGGCCGTCGGCCAGCGCTTCCAGGATCACCGTCGGCAGTACGTCGTGCCAGGTGGACGTGGCCAGCAGCACGGCACTGTCGCGCCTGGCCGCGCGTACCCCCTCCTGGCTTTGCGGACCCAGAAAGACCACGTCGGAGCGCGCCTCGGCGGCGGCCTCGGCCACCGGCCGCAATGGCCCGTCCCCGGCGATCCGCAGGGTGCCCAGCGACCCCTCCGGATGCCGGGACCACGCCTCGACCAGCAGCCGGAGGCCCTTCTCCGGAGAGAGCCGGCCGGCGAACAGGAAGCCTTCGCCCAGTGGCGGCGGCGGCCCGGGATCGGCCAGCGCATTGGGCTTGACCACGATCCGCGCGTCCGGGATGCCGAAGTCGCGCAGGTGCGCGGCGATCGCGTCGGTCAGCGCGATATACCGGTCGACCCGTCGCCAGGTGCGCCGGTGCACGGTCAGCGTGGTCGCCATGATCACGCTCTGCGCCGTGGACCCGCGGTAGCACGAGTGCACGACCGCGGGCAGCGGGAACGCCCGGCCCCGGCAGTCCTGGCAGATGTGGCCGTCGCGGAAGTACAGGCCGTTGACGCAGACCTGGCGGTAGTTGTGCACGGTCTGCACGACCGGCAGGCCGTGGGCCTGTGCGGTCCGCACGATCCAGGGCGAGATCAACGGGTACGGGTTGTGCAGGTGCAGCAGGTCCGGCCGTTCGTCCCTGATCAGCTTCTTCAGCGCGCTGACCGCACCCGGCGACACGATCGGCGAGACCGGGAGCAGCACCCGCTGCGCCGTCGGGAGCGTGCCGATGTCGTCGGAGCTGCGCAGGAACGGCAGCACCTCGACCCCGGCACCGCGAAGCTGCTCGATCTCGGCGTCCACCATCGTGTTCTCCCCGGACGGCTGGGCCGAGGAGTACCGGTTGTGCGCGACGACCACCTTCATCCGATCCTGCCCTCCGGGTGCCCGACCGCGGCGCCTCGTTCCGTGGACGCCGCCGGCGCCCGCGAAGTTGAGGTTAACTTGTGGGCATGCCGGAGTTGCCCGAGGTGGAGGCGCTCGCCGCGTACCTGCGCGAGCGTGCGGTCGGCCGGGAAATCGACCGGGTCGAGGTGGCCGCGATCAGCGCGCTGAAGACCTACGACCCACCGGTGTCCGCGCTGGCCGGGCTGCCGGTCACCGACGCGGGCCGGCACGGCAAGTTCCTTGACCTGACGATCGGCTCCGCCGGCTCCGCCGGCTCCGCGCTCCACCTGCTCGTGCACCTGGCCCGGGCCGGCTGGTTGCACTACCGCGAGTCGTTCACGCCGACCCCGCTCAAGCCTGGCAAAGGCCCGATCGCGCTGCGGGTACGCCTGTCCGACGGCTCCGGCTTCGACCTGACCGAGGCCGGTACCCAGAAGAAGCTCGCCGCCTACCTGGTCCGCGACCCGGCCGAGGTGCCCGGCGTGGCCAAGCTGGGGCCGGACGCGCTCGCGGTCACCCGGGAGGAGTTCGAGCAGCGGCTCAGGCAGCGCCGGGGGCAGGTCAAGGGGGTACTCACCGAGCAGGACGTCCTCGCCGGCATCGGCAACGCCTACTCCGACGAGATCCTGCACGCGGCCAAGCTCTCCCCGTTCGCGATCACCGACCGGCTCTCCGCCGAGGCCCTTGACCGGCTGTACACGGCCATGCGCGCTGTGCTCACCGATGCGGTCACCCGCTCGGTCGGTCAGCAGGCCGCCACCCTCAAGGGGGAGAAGCGCTCCGGACTCGCGGTGCACGCCCGTACCGGGTTGCCCTGTCCGGTGTGCGGAGACACGATCCGTGAGGTTTCGTTCCATGACTCCAACTTCCAGTACTGTCCCGGCTGCCAGACCGGCGGCAAACCGCTGGCCGACCGGAGGCTGTCCAAGCTGATCAGATAGCGGTCTCGACACAGCTTGGTAACACGCACTAGTGTCGGCCGGTCGATGCCGGTGAGGGTTGTCCGGCCGTGGCAGACTGAGAGCACCGTCCAGGATTTCGGGTACCCAGGTGAAATGGCTCGTGGGCTCGGCAAGGTGCATACCATCGCGGCGGGGGAGGACACACCGACGGTGACGACGAGCCTCCGACCAAAGGCGACCCAACCGAGCCGGAGAAGAATGACCGAGCCGCGTTTCGGGGAGTCTTTCGAGATCCTGCCGCCCAGCACCAACGGCGGGAACGGGGTACTCCGTTCGGCCTGGTTCCGGGCCCGCCGGCTGTCCACCTGGCACCGCCCGTACGCGGCGATCCTGCTCATCCTGGACTACGTGGCCGTCGCCCTGGCCAACCGGACCACGATCTCGCTGCTCGGTCAGGCCGCCTCCGGCTTCCAGCACCAGCGCGACCTGTTCGTCGCGATCGCCTACTTCTTCCTGCCGCTGTCCTGGCTGGTCGTGCTCTGGGGCAACGGCGCCTACGACCGCCGCTACCTGGGCATCGGCACCGACGAGTTCAAGCGGGTCATCCGCACCGCGGTCACCCTGACCGCGACCATCTCACTGCTCGCCTTCCTCACCAAGGTCGCCGGCGACCTGTCCCGGCTCACCCTGGCCCTGGCCATGTTCCTCGGCCTGGTCTACGTCACCACCTTCCGGTACGCCGCCCGCCGGGTGCTCGGGCTGGCCCGCCGGCACGGTCGGGCCTGCCACCGGGTACTGCTCGTCGGCTCGCTGGCCGAGGCGATGGAGGTCTACACCGCGGTCACCCGTAACCGCAACGCCGGCATGATCCCGGTGGCCATCCACCTCTCCGACGGATACCCGGCCGGCCGGGGCACCGACCTGCCGGTGCCGGTGCACGCCGGCCGGGAGGTCGTCCCACTCGTACGCGAGCTGGGCGCGGACACCGTCGCGGTCTGCGGCTCGGCCAGCACCGAGCCGGGCGAATTGCGCCGGCTCGCCTGGCAGCTCGAAGGTACCGGCGTCGACCTGGTGGTGGCCCCGCAGCTGACCGACATCGCCGGCCCCCGGGTGCACATCCGCCCGGTCGAGGGCCTGCCCCTGCTCTACGTGGAAGAGCCCACCATCTCCGGGGTCAGCTGGCTCTTCAAGAACCTCCTGGACCGGGTTGTCGCCGCCGTCGGCCTGCTCGTGCTCTCCCCGGTCCTCGCGCTCACCGCCCTCGGCATCGTGCTCTCCGACGGGGGCCCGGTCTTCTTCCGCCAGGGTCGGGTCGGGCGCGAAGGCAAGCTCTTCCGGGTCTGGAAGTTCCGCACCATGTATGTCGACGCCGAGGAACGCCGCGCCGACCTGGACCAGCTCAACGAGAGCGACGGACACTTCTTCAAGATCAAGAATGACCCGCGGGTCACTCCGTTCGGGCGCTTCCTGCGGGCCAGCTCGATTGACGAGCTGCCCCAGCTGATCAACGTACTGGTCGGGGAGATGTCCCTGGTCGGTCCCCGACCGCTGCCGGCCGAGGACGGCGACTTCCTCGGCGACGTCCGTCGGCGGCTGCTCGTCCGTCCTGGCATCACCGGCTTGTGGCAGGTCTCCGGCCGTTCCGACCTGACCTGGGACGACGCGGTGCGACTCGACTTGTACTACGTGGACAACTGGTCTCTGACGTTTGATCTCACGATCATGTGGCGGACTATCGGCGTTGTTCTCCGTACCAAGGGTGCTTACTAGCTTTGGTTGCGGCTTAGGGCTTCGGGCCGGGGTGCCCCCGGAGCCCGTCAAGCTTGATGTCTCCGGGGGTCACCCCGGCCCGAAGCCCTGACCTGGCCAACCTGGCGGCGGTCGGTGCGGGGTTTGGGCTGGCTGGTGGTTGCGCCGCATGGGATCGGTGCGGGTTGTGGGGCCGATCACCCTCTTTCGGCGAGGTGGGATCAAGGACAAACTCTAGGGATGAGGGCGAACCTCTCGGCTGGGTTGGCGGTGCTGGCGGTGCTCGTCGCGTTGGGTGCGGCGGTATACGGGGTGGCCCGGCTGTGGGCGCCGCAGGGGATCGCGACGGCGGCGCAGCGGGCCACGTACGACGTCCTGCACACCGCCGGGC
>WNGE01001089.1_pt1 | contig 119514 bp, 101 predicted proteins | sample 5400651 | NCBI WGS metagenome assembly WNGE01 (sample SAMN13153370, study PRJNA577476) | soil metagenome | isolation source: 60 cm soil or saprolite under grassland replicate 2 | place: USA:California | collected 2016-06-15 | reverse complement strand
ACCTGATGGAGCAATCACCGAGGCACACGTGTACGCAGCCATCGCCGACGTGCTCGATCCTGAATTGGACGAGCCGTTGGTCAAACTGGGCTTTATTGAGCGGGTGCAGGTAGATGGCCCAGATGTGACGGTTGTTTTTAAACTGCCAACATACTGGTGCTCTCCAAACTTCGCGTACCTGATGGCAGGAGATGTACGCGCCAGGATTCATACTCTCCCAGGCATCCGCACTGCTCGCGTTGAGTTGCTAGACCATTGCGCTGAGGATGAGATTACGACGAGTATCAATCAAGGGAAAAGCTTCGCAGATGCATTTTCTGGTGAGGTTTCCGAAGATGAAGACCTGGAGGAGTTACGGCGCACGTTTCTGCGCAAAGGCTTCTTGATGCGCCAGGACAGACTGCTCCGGCAATTGCTCAAGGCAGGGCTGGACGAAGCGACTATTCTGAGCCTGCATATAGAAGATCTGATGGTGGATGAGATCGCGAACCAGGTATGTGTGGCTACACCACAGGGAGCAGTGTGCCTGGAAGGCGCTGGTCTCACTACTGGCGCATACCTGCGCAAAGGCTCTGTCATCGGCTTATTCCAGGCAAAAAACGATCTGCTGATCACCGATGATACAGGCCAGCCCATTATCCCTGGTGGTACTGAACATTCTGTTCAATACAACGATGTGCAAAAGCTTATTCCGCGCTCGTTATGAGCATATCGGAGCAAGCGAGTCAGACCAGGAGGAAGACGAACTATGAAAGCCGTACGCTTACACCACTATCACGAACAGCCCAAGATAGAGCAGGTGCCAGAGCCACAGATGACCGGTCCTCATGATGTGATTGTGCGCATTGGTGGTGCTGGTCTGTGTCGTACTGACCTGCACATCATCGAGGGCCAGTGGGCAGAGAAATCAGGGGTGACCCTGCCCTACACTCTGGGACATGAAAATGCTGGCTGGGTGCATGAGATCGGGTCGGCAGTCAGCAATGTCGCAGTGGGAGATACCGTGATTGTGCATCCACTGGTCACGTGTGGGTTATGTCGAGCCTGTCGAGCAGGCAATGACATGCACTGTCTTAACGCGGCATTTCCTGGGATCTCGGTTGATGGGGGGATGGCGAACTTCTTGAAGACGAGCGCACGCGCCGTCGTCAAGTTGCATCCAAGCCTTCAACCGAAAGATATTGCCGCTCTGGCCGATGCAGGTCTGACTGCATACCATGCCGTCAAGAAGGCCTCGCCTTTGCTGTATCCAGGCACCAAGACAGTCGTGATCGGAGCGGGGGGTCTGGGTCATATCGGTATCCAGTGTCTGAAGGCACTCACGCCTACCGAGATCATCGTGGTTGATCGCTCTCCCGCAGCGCTAGAATTGACGCGCAATTGGGGCGCTGATCACACGGTATTGGCTGATGGAAAGCATGTGGCCAAGGTGCTAGAACTCACCGATGGTCAGGGAGCCGAGGCCGTGATTGATTTCGTTGGTGAGGCTGGGGCAGAGCACGATGCAGTCAAAATGTTACACCGCGCCGGTTCCCACTTTATCATCGGGTATGGTGGGTCGCTCAACGTCCCCACCATCGACATCATCTCCACCGAGATCAACTTCATCGGCAACCTTGTCGGAACCTACAATGATCTCGCAGAGTTGATGACACTGACAGCACAGGGCAAGGTCACGTTGCACACAGCCATGTATCCCCTTGATGCCGCTCTGGATGCCATCCATGACCTGGACAGTGGCAAGCTACGCGGTCGCGGTATTCTCATTCCCTGATGCGTAACAAGGAAAGCAGGGCGGCTGTAAGTGTCGCCTATTTATATCCAGGTGACAATTGAGATCTATAGGATGTAATATAGGGATGTGGTAAGCTGAGAAAAGCGTGTGTGATGATCTGTGCTAACTTAAAAAGCAGAGGAGCGAGTGTGCTATGTCAACACCGATGCCAGAAACAGGAAGCAATCCACAGAAAGACACAACCACTGCTGTAGCAACCAAACCGGGTCGGGGTGGGCTCGAGGGGATAGTCGTGGGCGCGACCGCACTGAGCAAGGTCGAGGAAAAGGCCGGGCAACTCCTGTACCAAGGCCACAATATCCACGACCTGGTCGGCACAACGACGTTCGAGGAGATCGCGCATTTGCTCTGGTTTGGGCACCTGCCAAGCCAGACGGAACTTTCCCGTATGAAAACCCAGTTGGTGACAGAGCGCACCATGCCCGCCCCTGTCGTGCAACTCCTGCGCGACTTGCCATCGACGATCGAACCGATGGATGCCCTGCGAACAGCCGTCTCGCTCTGGGGTACCATCACTATCAAAGGGAAGCCGACCCTTGAGCAAGCCATTGGAGTCACGGCTCGTTTCCCGCTCTTACTGGCCGCCTTCCACCGACTGCGCCATGGGCTTGAGCCACTCGAGCCACGGTCTGAGTTAGGACATGCCGCCAACTACCTCTATCTACTTACCGGAGAAGTGCCCACGGACGAACATGTGAAGAAACTGGATGCTTACCTGGTGCTCCTCGCCGAGCATGGCATCACCGCTTCAACCTTCACGGCATGCATCGTGGCCAGTACCGAGTCCGACCTCGCATCAGCAGTCGTGTCGGCACTGGCAGTCCTCAAGGGTCCGCTAGATGGGGGTGCCCCCTCCAAGGTCCAGGACATGCTCGAGGCCATCGGGACAGTAGAGCACGCCGAGGATTGGCTACGTAACGCCTTGACGAAGGGCGAGCGTGTGATGGGCTTCGGCCATCGCGTCTACGAGACGGAAGATCCGCGTACTGAAGCGTTGCGTGAGATGGCCCGCATTGCCAACCCGCAGGAGTTTGCGCTGGCCAGTGGCGTCGAAGAAGTGGCACTCCACTTGCTCGAACAGCGGAAGCCTGGTCGACACCTGCACACCAACGTCGCTTTTTACTCTGCTATCCTCTTAGCCGCGGTCGGGTTACCTGCTGACCTCTTTACCCCCACCTTCGCCGTCGGTCGAGTAGTGGGCTGGACGGCCCATATCTTAGAGCAGGTGGGCAGCAATCGTGTGCTCCAGATCACGCGGGTGACACAGGTTGACCCAACTCACAGACATGTTCGGGCAGGTTGGCACGAATCGCTCGAGCCATCCCAAGGGTGACGAGATTGAAGGAGTACAGTTCTATGGCGAAGCAAATCCAGTTCAATGCCAGGGCGCGATCCTCCGTCAAGAAGGGGGTGGACACGCTGGCTAATGCCGTCAGAGTAACAATTGGACCAAGGGGCCGCAACGTCGTTTTAGACCACCCGCTTGACGCACCTAGCATCCTCAACGATGGCGTCACCATCGCCCGCGGCATTGATCTCGAAGAACCCTTTACCAATATGGGCGTCCAACTGATCAAAGAAGCTGCTATCAATACCAATGATATGGCTGGCGACGGGACGACCACCGCAGCCATTCTGGTGCAGGCAATACTCGCTGAGGGTTTGAAGAATATGGCTGCCGGAGCAAACCCGATGCTCTTACGCGGCGGTTTGGAGCGCGGGGTTGAGGTACTGGTTGAAGAGATCAGGGCTATGAGCAAACCCATCGAGTCCCACGCGGAGATTGCTCAGGTCGCTACTATCGCCGCCAACGATCCCGACATTGGTGAGACAATTGCCACAGTACTCGATCACGTGGGGAGAGACGGCATCATCACGGTAGAAGAAGGGCGCGGTCTGACCTCTGAGATAGAGTATATCAAGGGAATGCAGTTTGATCGTGGTTATATTTCGTCCTACATGGCAACCAACCAGGAACGCATGGAGGCCGTGCTCTCGAACCCGTATATTCTAATTACCGACAAGAAGATCACCAGCATTCCAGACCTGCTCCCGCTGCTAGAGCGCCTGGTAGCTGCCGGCTTGAAAGAGTTGATGGTCATCGCAGAGGATATCGAGGGGGAAGCGCTTTCCACGCTGGTGGTAAACAAGACGCGAGGTGTCTTCAATGTACTGGCAGTGAGGGCACCGAGCTTTGGTGACCGTCGTGAAGCAGTGATGGAAGATATTGCCATTATGACGGGAGGAAGGGTCATCAGTGAGAAGACAGGCACTAGGCTACAAAATACAATCATAAGCGACCTCGGAACCGCTCGTAGTGTGACCACAACAAAGGATTCCACCTTGATCATCGACGGCGGTGGCAGTCAAGAGGCTATTCAGGCTCGTATGCGTGAACTGCGTGCGCAGCTTGCTAACGGCGTCAGCGACTTCGACCGTGAGAAACTCCAACAGCGATTGGCAAATCTATCCGGTGGTGTTGGTGTGATCAAAGTTGGGGCCGCTACCGAGGTCGAGATGAAAGAGAAGAAGCTGCGTACGCAGGACGCATTGGCAGCAACACGTGCAGCACTCGAAGAGGGGGTTGTTCCTGGTGGTGGTGTTGCTCTGGTAATCGCGACCCCGGCTCTCGACAGCATCAAGACAAAGTTAGCGGAAGAAATGACAGGGGTAAATATTCTGCAGAGGGCCCTGGAAGAGCCACTGCGCCAGATCGCTGAAAATGCAGGGTACGAAGGCCCAGTTGTCGTTGCCAACGTCCGCGAAAGACCTTTTGGGTACGGCTTCGATGCCACCACTGGTCAGTATATCGATATGTTCCAGGCTGGCATCGTCGACCCCGTGAAAGTAACGCGGGCAGCCTTACAAAATGCCGTCAGCATAGCGGCCCTCCTTCTGACGACAGACACGCTGGTCACTGATGCACCTGTCCATATTCCAGGTTTCAAAGATATCGAGTTTGGTCTCTGATGAAATCTGGCATAGAGTAGCCCAGATGCAGAGAGAGTCGCCTGTTCCATCAGAGGGCGATTCTCTCTGCTTTCCTTTACCAACTGAGGAGCATAGAAAATATGGCACTAAGAATAATGAGAGTAGACAAAAGGGAGGAAACTAGAGCTAGTGAAATAGTTAAGGACTGGCGTAAGTGGGCCACTGACAATGGATACATCAAAAAGGGGTCTCTACCTGTAGAGCAAGGACGTATGAGTATCACATCTGAAATTCCCACAACAACTGACACAGAAGTGCTATATATCCTAAATGATAAAGATCAGCTAGAGCGAATGTCAGGCATAAGCAAACATTTGGCATCGGATCTCATGCGGCGCATACAACTACACGCTGACATGATCAACGGAAATGATCGGATAAATGGTAACTCCCTGCAAGCTTAATGGAACTAGCAACCAAACGGGCTATGAACCTGGAGATCATAACATTCTATTTGATGCTACCAGACTGCCAAAAAAGTTAAGTAGCGCCAGGAGTACAGCTATTAACACTATTACCAGCAATGTGATTACTCTGCGCTTCATAGCTATAGCCCACCATCTCACTGTATTCTGCTAATGAATGAGAGATAGAAGTTCCTCTATATATTACTACATAATTTAAGAGATACACATCCTATACGCAAAACATTTGCGATAAGTGCAACAATCGCAACAATCGCAACAATCGCGACATCTGCGACAAATTTCGTTTCCCCTTTGCTTCTGATCGAAAAGCCTGGAACGCTTCTATGTCTATCAATAGAGAGCATGCCGAAAATTCATCAAGCACATATGTGCTGAGTTGCTGGCACTAATAGACTTTGATTGCACCTTCTTGCTCTTAGTGTATCCTGCATTGTCACACTGAGCACCTTTGCTGCGCTCAGTGTAAACTCCGCGAAGGGTCTCGCTCGAGGGACACAGAGATGCTTCGCTGCGCTCAGCATGACAAAGCTGGGTCTTTCTACCGCGCATTGGCAAGGAGCGAGAGCTACCCTGGTTTGTTAATCGTTGCAGAATTGCCAAAACTCTACTATCATACACACATGCACAAAGGTATCTTAGTATACGAAATGCCCGTGAAAGAAGTAGCATATCTATGAAACTCGGCCTTTACTGGTCCTATGCAACGCGCGCTCTTATCCGTGGTGGACAGCGCACTGTACTTGCTATCTTTTGTGTTGCGGTAGGAGTGATGGCCATTGTCGCATTACAACTCGTCGGACTCAGTGTCAATCAAGCCCTGCTTGGCAACATCATCGAGGCTAATGGTGGAGATATGATTATGCGACAGCTTATGATCCAGGCGGAAGCATCACACTTCCAACCGGGGAAGAAGAAACATTTGCTTTCATCGCAGTATCCCACAACTTTCCCCTGGTAGGTCAGGCGAACTTCGTTGCTCCCTCTCACGATTTAGAGATCCAAAACGTTGTTACGGGCAACGATGTTGCTATGAGTTCAACTGTCTTCGATGCACTCAAAGCTCATATTGGTAGTAGCTACCGTGTGAAGACATTAGACGGTCGCTTTGTGTCTGTTACAGTCGCTGCCGAGTTTCAGCAAGATGGCGTATTTCGAGGACCACAGATTATTTTTTCACAGACTACCCTTGACTCTGTTCATGGCCCTAAGGGTGTCGTGGAGCCAGCACAATACGGCACGGTTTATATGACTGTACCTGCATCAAATCTGGCTACAGTACGAACACAGTTAAGCCAGCAGTTCCCATCAGCACGTGTGATAACCGCTACTGATCTGCTCAAACAACGGCAGTCACAAGTCGATCAGATTCGTCTCTTTTTGCGCATAGTTGGCTTACTGGCATTATTCATCGGCGGCATTGGTATCATCAATACCATGCAGGTCTTACTGCGTCGACGTCAAATCGAAATTGCTATGCTTAAAACCACAGGCTATCGCCAGGTGGATCTCTATGCTCTTTTCGGACTAGAAGCTGCATTGTTGGGTATTGTAGGGGGAATTGTGGGAACGTTGGTAGGTCTAGGTACGAGCTTCCTTATACGTAGCGTAGTTGAGAGTGCCTTTTTCATTCACCTACCAATCATTGTAGATACGTTTACGCTTGTATCCGGCCTTCTCATCGGACTAGCTACAGCCTTGATCTTTGGTTTACTGCCAATTGTACAGGCCAGCCAGGTTCGCCCTTTATCAGTGCTGCGCGAGATCATTGAAAGCAAGAAATTCACGTCACGACTTATCACCATTTGTTTGCTTGTCATTTTGTCGGCGCTTTTTGTGTTGTTAGCTTCCGCTATTCTTGGCGATTTACTAACGGCAGCAATAGCAGTCTATGGTGGGGCAGGAGTAATTTTTGCACTCGCACTGGGATTTAGCTTCCTCGTGCTTGCTATTTCAAAGCTACCTGTTTACGAGAAACCTAGACCGCGAATGTTCCTCTGGTTACTTATGGCAATTGGTTTTATTCTGTTGTCAATACTCATACTGGTTGCTCTCTTACTCCTTGGTGAAGCAGCTAATGCAGTAGCGACAAGAATCGGCTATGATCTCATTGGTACATATGCACTGATTGTACTAGGGGGCCTGGGCATTGTGCTGGTAGGTGGATCGCTGGTATATTTCCTGGCGGTTATAGTCAACAGTGTGGTGATGTTCACACCGCGCTCCTGGAAAACGGCTGTCATGCTGGCCTATCGCAATCTAGGAAGGCAACGTTTGCGTACTACGACCACCTTGACTGCACTGTTCGTTGGTGTTTTCGCTATAGGATTGATTCTGATTATGGGTCAAGGGATTAAGGATACCATCAATACGACCCTTAGTACACTCTTTACGCATAACGTCTTTGTAGTTGTACCACCAAACCAGAAACAGGCAGTTCAAAATCAACTAGCTCTTTCAAAAGGCATCGATTCCGGCAAAACATTGGTCAACACAGTCGTGCCACAAGTTTACCCGATTCTTATTGCAGGGCGCGATATCAATAGTGTTCTCAGAAGTGTTCGCAAGACGGACAAGCTCGATGCAAGGGACATAGTTGGTGATCTCACGGATTTGCAAGGCTTTGATCTGAGTGGGGGAAAGAACAACTTGCCAACGATCATTCTTAAAACTGGACGTAATTTGCAGTCCGGAGATACACGAACGAACGCTGTCGTTTTAAGTTCAGAACTCGAACAGAATCCGGTGAACCTGCGCCTTGGTGATACTATAGTAGTGCAGAGTACGGATGGCAGTGCGACCAGGGTCCTCAAAGTGGTGGGTTTCTATGACAGTACTTCTCCTCAGGGCAACCCGAACTTTGCTGTTATGCTGGCTGACTCTGCCGTGGCAAATCAACTTGGAGGGTCCCAGACACTGGAGATTTTCTCGCTCAAAGTAGATCCCAACCAGGTACCTGCACTGAAAAAACATTTGAATCTAGCAGTACCAACTGCTTTCATTCTGAGTGTTGTGGATATAGATACGTTAGTAAACCAGGTGCTCAACAACCTGATCATTATGCTAACGACACTTGCTTCACTGGCGATGGTAGCGGGTCTCATTATTATTGCCAATGCAGTGGCGCTAGCTATGCTGGAACGACGCCGCGAAATAGGCATTTTGAAGTCTGTTGGGCATACCAGCACATCGATCCTCTCTACAGTGTTGATTGAAAATGGCCTGGTTGGTCTACTTGGTTCACTGGTTGCAATGCTTTTAGTGGTTGGCGCAATCACTGCCTTAAGCAAATTTGTCTTCCATGTCGATCTAGGTATTGGAACACCAATGGTTGCTCTTATTATCGGGGCTACCTCTTTGATTACGATGTTTGTAGCGTTGATAGTTGCCTGGGGAGCGGTGCGCGTTCGTCCATTGGATGTGTTACGTTATGAATGAATTATCCTTGTTACTCCCACGTTCTACCTTCATTAACCCGTTCTTTCTCACGAAAGGCTTTTTCCAGGTCGATCTGAAAATAATTGGCTAAGTCCAGCAGGTAGCTGAGCACATCGGCGAATTCTTCTTCAAGCTCCATGTTCTTCGGCTTTGCTTTTTCATCGTATAGCCCTGCTGTTTTGCGTATGGCTTTGGCTAGTTCTCCGACTTCCTCAATAAACAGTAAGAATTTCTCGGCGTAGGTATCCTTTACCCAGCCTCGCTCGTTACATACTTCATCCATGTATTTTTGGAGGTCTACGAGTGTTGGATGTTCTGGTAAGTAGGCCATAAAGATCCTTTATTTAGTAATATTACCTCTTAGCATTCCATAATGTAGTGCGTGCATCAGTACTTGAAGTATGTCCTGCTTCGATCATAGTGCGGCGCAAAAAGTAGCCCCCAATAAGCACTAATAGGGAGATCACGATTCCTCTGCCACTCCTGCTTTTGGCAGAACGACCAACCAATAGCGAAAGAGTTTGGAGTAGCCAGGGCAGTATCAGCCCCGTACCAGCAACAAAACTCCAAAATGTACGGCCATGCTCAGTTGGCCCAGTTCCCACCAGTGGTCGTGCGGCACGACCTGTACCGCGAAGAAAAGCAAATAGACCTGCCATTTCTACCAGCAATGCCACCCATTCCAGGCGCTCAAGTTTATGTAGAGCCTGGGTAGGTGTGCGAGTGAGACGTAATACCAATGAGATCAATGCCGAGCTGGTAGAAAACGCGGAAGAAATAAAGATCGCACCCAGAACCTTGCTACGTGCCCATAGAGGAATACTAGTAGCAGTTAGCAGCACTCCTGTGTAACCACCCAGGAAAACACCTAAAGCCGAGCCAGGTATTGCCAGAAACCTTTGGGGTAATGCAGCCAGCAATCGTGATCCCCACCAGCGCCCAAGGATACCATCTCGAGCAGCCTGGATTACTGCTGTGACCCCGCTAAAAAGCGAGAAGCTCATTAAACCCCAGGTACCCATCGACATAGGTGATTTGACCTTGAAGATACGCAACATGTGCAAAAAGCGGTCGGGTCTGCCTAGATCCTTGATGAGAAGAATTGGACATGGTAATACTGAGAGGAGTGAAAGATAAAATCCAGCGCGAGCTACGGGGCGATCTTCACGCGAACCAAAAAGTGCAGCGATGCTGGCAATTACGTAGCAGCCTGCTGCCAGTCCACCAAAGAAAAAATACCAGATAATTTCCCAGCGCCACACCGGAGCTTTCAGTACTGGATAATCGTAATATGAAGGCTCTTGTAGTTCATGTTCTGAATCAGGTGTATAGCCTGTTGTAATTGCGGCCAGTTGCTCGGCAATTGTTGCCGGTAACGTGCCATTTGTGAATATTCGTGGTAGGCGTGCTTCCTCCATTGTAGCCTCCTTCTCTCATTATTTTTTGAAAATAACTATCCCGAATAAGCCCATTACTGCTGCGGCCACAATCGTCCAAAGGGATGCCGGTATCACGTTATTCGATGGGCGCTGGGGATTCTGTGGTAAATTATATACTTCAGGCTGATCCAATAGAAGAAAGAATGAGTTTAGGCCTCCATCAAGGATGTTATCATCCACGCCGTAGAGACGAGCCTCTGTCACCCCACGCTCGTGTAGAAGACCAAGGCGCTCGCGTGCATGGGCTTTGAGTTGTTCCACCTCACCAAATTGAATGGAATCAGTGGGGCATGCCTTCGCGCAAGCCGGTTCCAGGCCATCTTTCATACGGTCGTAACAGAGTGTGCATTTATGAGCCTGGTAATCGCCATAGTCATCGCGCATAATCACCCCGAAAGGGCATGCGACGACGCAATAGCCACACCCATTGCAGATATCCTGCTGCACATAGACTGTATCAAACTCTGTACGAATAAGTGCCCCTGTCGGACATGCTTCCTGGCACGGCGCATGGGCACAGTGTTTGCATACATCGCTCATCATCAGCCAGCGTTCCGTATTGAAGAAAGGCAATGCCGTTCCTGGCGGGGTAAGTGGAATAGTGCCATCGCTTCTGGCCTGAGCTATCTCGCTATCAATGCCGGAACGCAATGCACCACCTCCGTCTCTCCTTCCCACCTGCTCAATGAACTGGACATGTCGCCAAGTGGTAGCGGTTAATTGTTCTGTGTTGTCATAGCTGGAACCGGTCCAGACAGGATCCCTGGCTGGAAGTTGATTCCACTGCTTACAGGCTACTTCGCAGGCTTTACAGCCAATGCAAAGGCTGGTATCGGTGAAGAAGCCCATAGCAGGTTGAGGAGGAGGAGGAGGCTCTTTGTGCAGCATCGATTGTATGCTGTGCGCCAATTCCAGCAACATAGGCCCCTGAGTACGACGATCAGAAGATTCCAGCTGCATAGAGACTGATAAGCCCTCTCTCGTAAAAGGGGTAACCTGCGGAGTACCACTCTGAGAAGTTTCAAGCGCCATAGCTTTGCTCCTTCATGGAAGGCGTCCAGGGTGCACATTGCAAGTAAACGCCTTGGCCTCTTCAATACTCACGTTTGGTTCCAACACCATATGTGCCAGGTCATTGGTTATACTGCCTGTTACCTTTCCCTGGAAACCCCAATGGAACGGCAAACCGATCTGGTGAACCACGCGGCCATTGATCCGTAATGGCCGCATACGCCGTGTCACCATTGCGCGAGCTTCGATCTCACTACGTGGCGTGCTAATGATTACCCAATCTCCATGCTTGATGTTGCGCTCTGTCGCCAGTTCGGGACTCAGTTCGGCGAATAATGAGGGTTGCAACGCATTGAGCCAGGGCATCCAGCGGGTCATTGGCCCACTGACGTGGTGCTCTGTCAAGCGATACGTGGTAATCACGATAGGATAGTTCGGGTCGCCTACCGATGCGAGACGATTATCGGGTCGATCTTTGAAGTACTTTGCAGCAGGGTTACTCTGCTGGTGATATAGAGCGTTCTGAACAGGGGATTCTGCTGGTTCATAATGCGTGGGGAGAGGACCATCTTTCAGCCCTTTTGGAGCAAAGAGCCATCCCTTCCCATCCGGCTTCATAATGAAAGGGTCCGTGCCGGAATGCGCATCCATCCCGGTTGCTCCAGGTGGAGGTGCATAGCCAGGTGGTCTGTTCACCGGGAAATCGGGAACATCGAGGCCAGTCCATCTCCGCTGCTCTTCATCCCACCAGACGTACTTCTTGCGTTCCGACCATGGGCGACCCTGTGGGTCAGCCGAGGCGCGATTATAGAGAATACGCCGATTAGCTGGCCAAGAAAATCCCCATTGCAGATAGGGATAGTCTCCAGTGATGCGCGAGGCTGCCAGATTCTTCCCTGGCTCTGGATACACTCCACTGTAAATCCACGAGCCACAGGCTGTACTGCCATCATTCTTGAGCACCGCAAACCCCGGCACATGCGGAGCATCACGCAGCGTATAGGAACGTTGCTCACCCGCTTTCCCCTCCTTTTCAGAGGGTGGGTACACATAGTAGCCGTTGATCTCTTTCAACACCAGCAGCACATCTGGCTCATCAAGAATGCGCGACCCAGGTTCTGGCTCTTCCATGTCATAGTCCCACGTCAATGCCTGCAATCCACGGTCTCCTGGCTCCTTGCTATCGGCATAGAGTTGTTTCAAACGCTTGCCGAGATGGTAGACGAACCACAGGTCCGAGCGAGCATCACCAGGTGGATCAACCGCCTTATCACGCCATTGTAGGAGACGCTGCGTATTCGTGAAGCTGCCTGCTTTTTCTGTAGGGCCTGCGGCAGGTAAGAGGAAGACCTCCGTTTTGATCTTACTCGGGTCAACCGTGGCATATGGATGTGGTTCCGCCCCTTTATACCAGAATGCTGCGGACTCAACCTCGTAGAGGTCGCGCACCACCATCCAGTCCAATTGCTCCAAGGCCTTTCGCTGCATACGCGCGTTGGTACTGCCAGCAGCAGGATTCTGGCCGAAGAGGAAGTATCCCTTTACTTTGCCATCCAGCATCGCGTAGCTGGTTGCCAGGTGCGAATGATCTCCGATGATCTTGGGGAGCCAGCGATAACTGGTATTGCCGTCTTCCTCGTTAGCCGCTTCGCCGTACCACGCTTGCAGCAGGCTCCGAATATATGTAGGGAAGTTTGACCACCAGCCCAATTTCTGCCCCGCTGAGTCGATATACTCAGCAAGTGTCTGCTGTGACAGGACATTCGATGGGACATCTCTTTTCTCTCCCCACGTGGTTGCCCCGGGAGAGTCTTCGGCGCGTGGTACCGGTGAGAGCAGGGCGCTTGGCTGCGGCATATAACCAGCTAGCAGATCGTACAGCGTTGGCACATCCGTTGAACCCTGGATCGATGCATGTCCACGCAATGCCATAATACCGCCACCGGGGCGGCCAATGTTGCCGAGCAAAAGTTGCATGATCGAGGCTGCACGTATGATCTGCACGCCTTTCGACTGCTGCGTCCAGCCAACTGCATAACAGACGGCAGAGGTGCGTTCACGTCCAGAGTTCTCAATGAGCGTTTGCGCAACTTGCATCCACTGGTCGCGTGGCACGCCGCACACCTGCTCTACCATTTCAGGAGTGTAGCGCGCATAATGGCGACGTATGATCTGGAAGACGCTCTGCGGATGCTGCAATGTGGGATCAGTCAACGGCTGCCCATTTTTATCACGCTGGTAGTCCCAACTGCTTTGATCGGTATAGGTGCCTGATTCAGGACCATAACCGGAGAAGAGGCCATCCAGGTCTTCTGTGTCGCGATAGTCCTCGCGAATCAGCGTAGCTGCGTTCGTATAATTCACCACATAGTCGTGGAAGTAAGCCTTGCTTTCCAGTAAATGGCGAATAATCGCGCCCAGGAAAACGATATCGGTTCCGGCGCGTATAGGAATGTATACATTCGCCAGCGCTGATGTGCGCGAGTAATGTGGGTCTACATGGATGACTTTGGCACCTTGTTCTTTGGCTTTGACGACATTCGCAAATGCCACGGGATGGGCCTCGGCCATATTGCTGCCCATAATCAAAATCGCATCGCTATTGACAAGGTCTTGCGGAAATGTCGTGGCGCCGCCACGTCCGAATGATATACCCAGACCGGGTACAGTGGAGCTGTGTCATATACGGGCCTGGTTCTCAATCGAAACGACTCCCAGTCCGCCGCCGAGGAGCTTTTTCATCAAATAATTCTCTTCAACGTCCAGGGTCGCGCCACCGAGAGAGGCTATGCCAAGTGTATGGTTGACCTCTCGCCCATCAGGCAGACGCTCTACGAATCTCTCGTCACGCGTCTTCTTGAGGCGCTGCGCAATCTGCTCCATCGCCCAGTCCAGCGATTTGACCTCCCAATGATCGCTATAGGGTGCTCGGTAGAGCACCTGCGTCAAACGGCTCGCATTGACAGTATATTGGAATGTGGCTGCACCCTTGGGGCAGAGCGTCCCACGATTAATGGGACTGTCGGGATTGCCTTCGATGTCAAGTACCTTGCCATCTTTGACATAGACGTTTAAGCTGCAACCGACCGCGCAATAGGGGCAGACACTTTTATATACCTTTGCATCGCGAATGCGTGAGGCCTTCTTGATACTCTCAATGCTGAAAGGCTGTACCCTGGAGCCTATCTGCATGACCTCTGAGATGATAGGGGGCATACTTGCTTCAATGGGTGTACGTTGTTCTAGCATAAGACGCTTACCTCGATCTAGGAGATGAACAGTAATAGCCATCAGTACCACCCTACTCCCTCCATAGTAGTATTGTATCATGTTTATGGCCGGTTGGTAGGGGGAGGCAAGATTGGTGATGTAGACAGAACAGGATATGCTCCGCTCTGTCTACATCATAGATAAAAGTATTAATGACTCGCTGCTCGACCTTGAAGCTTGGCAGGGGTCTCAACGATGTCGCCTCGACGCCGTGCGAGAGCGCGAGCAATCAATGGCAAAACTGAGCTAACCAGCATGATGCCAGAGATAATGTAGAGTGGCGTCGCATAGTCAGGATTGTTAGTTGTGCCGAAGCTTGTAATCAGTATCGGGCCGACAATACCGCCAGCACTCCATGCAGTGAGCATGGCACCGTAAATGGTTCCAGCATTTTTGGGTCCGAAGAAGTCAGCGGCAAAGGCCGGCATGGTACCAAAGCCCCCGCCGTAACAGAGTGCGATGATGGCTGCTGGAACAAGGAGTAGAACAAAGCTGCTGATCGATGGCAAGATCGCGAAGACGATCGCCTGAATGATGAACATGCTCAAGAAGGTGAAAGGCCGACCAATACCATCAGAGAGCCAGCCCCAGAACAAGCGCCCGGCGCCATTGAAGATTCCAATCACACTAACAAGCAGTGCAGCCGTCACCACACCAACACCGGTGAACTTCTGCGCCAATGGCGAAGCCACGGAGATCAGTGCAGCACCCGCAGTGACGTTCAATGCAAGAATCAGCCAGAGTACATACCATCTTGGTAGGCGCAAGGCCTCAGGTAATGTATACTCGCGCCTGGAACGATCTGTCTGCTGCCGGGCTGAAGGTGTCCAGCCGGCAGGGGCATAGCCCTCCGGAGCTGTGCGGAAGAATTGTGCTACGATGACAATCACCACCAGATATGCGATACCAAGATAGAGGAACGTATTTCCCAGGCCAACGGAGGTAATCAAGGATGCCGCGACCGGTGACGTGATGAGCGCGCCTGCCCCAAAGCCCGCAACGGCCAGTCCGGTGATGAACCCGCGCCGGTCAGGAAACCATTTGATGAGCATCGCGAGCGCCACGATATAGCCGAGGCCAATACCAATACCACCAATGATGCCAAAGGTGAGATACAGGATGAAGATGTTCGGTGCAGCAAATGCCGCCAGGAGGACACCTAGTCCGTACAGAATGCCGCCCGCAGTCGCTACGATGCGCGGACCGAAGCGGTTATTCAAGTAACCGCCGAAACCGGCAGTGATGCCCAGGGCAAGAAGCACAATACTAAAGGTGAGGTTGGCCTGGATCCTAGAAACATGATACGACGCTATCACTGGCTTGAGAAAGACGCTCCAGGCATAGACGGAACCGAGAGCGAGCTGCATGAGGAAGGCGGTAATGGCTAATACCCAGCGGTTGGGGAGGGCTGACGAAGTTGTAGAACTGTTCATGAAAGACTCCTTTGGATGAAAGCGTGTTGCACGATGAATAACGATCAGCAGGAGACGACGATGAACAAGTGCCGGTGAGACACCTCCTTTCGTCTTGGAGAGCCTGCACGAAGTAATATACGATGATGGGTTACATCTGAACAATAGATAAGAATCTGCAAAAAAGTTAGTAATCTTGTAAAAACTATAAGATATACAATGAGAAAAATCAAGTTAACAATGAGGAAATGAAGGGGTGAATAAAGAGGGCATATTAACGTATGTACCTTAGTATTAATTTTCCCAAAAACAACTAAACAATAACCTTGATTACCTGTTCGGTATGCGTTATACTTCCGACATACCTATTTTTGACACACCGTAGTACACCTTGTTGCAGTTTGGAAATGAATGACCTTTGCCTGGGGGCAGATGGTCAGGTGCTGTAGGGGCTGCCCTTCTCCTTTCATCTCGCCAACGCCGCACAGAACGTTGCCAGGACGAGATGGATAGGTGCCAGAGGTTGCCCGCTTATCTCTTGAACCAATAGAAGGGTCTGATGTTACCTCATGGAAATGCCTCAACCAGATAACCAGGAACCAAAAGATACGAATTCACCCCGAACTCCTCAAAAGGCAACAAAGGCACGGGCGATATTGTATCGTTTTGGTGTACCTGCCATTGTGGTGCTCATGGGAGTCCTGCTCGTAGGAATAGTGGCCGCTCGTGTCGTAAGTAGTAATAACAGTCACTCCAAGACCCTGGAGAAACCGATCAGTGATGTGCTCAATCTTGCGGATCACCATGTGCTGAAGTCAGTCACCATTAGTGGAAACGATATTTTTGCGATAGATACCAAAGGCCAACACTATCACGCAGTCAAAGAAGATGGTCAGTCTGTTACTGAAATTTTCCGGCACGATGGTGTAATCGTCAGCATTGATAATGGGCAGCAGAACCAATGGATGCAGGGGTTGTTAGACTTTTTATTATTAGGCGTAGTCATAGGCGCTCTCTATCTCTTCTTTCGACGAGGTGGTATTGGGGCTCAAGCGAGCACTTTTGCTCGCTCAAAGGCTAAACGCTTTAATGAGTCGCATCCAACAGTGCTTTTCAAAGATGTAGCGGGTGTTGAGGAAGCGAAGATGGAACTTCAGGAAATTGTAGAGTTCCTCAAATACCCGGCACGCTTCGTCTCCTTGGGTGCGCGAACTCCCAAAGGTGTACTTCTGGTAGGCGCCCCTGGCACTGGAAAGACACTCATTTCACGTGCAGTTGCAGGTGAAGCGAACGTAGCATTCTACAGCATTAGCGGTTCGGAATTTGTTGAGATGTTTGTAGGCGTAGGAGCGGCACGAGCGCGTGACCTTTTTAAAGAGGCAAAAGAGCATGCTCCGTGCATTATTTTTATCGATGAGATTGACGCTGTGGGTCGCCACCGTAACGGTTCGGGGGTGGGAGGCAATGACGAACGCGAACAAACGCTAAACCAGTTACTTGTCGAGTTGGACGGTTTTGATAAAAATACCAATATTGTTGTCATTGCTGCCACCAATCGCCCCGATGTTCTTGATCCTGCTTTGTTGCGCCCGGGTCGCTTTGATCGCCAGGTAATGCTGGATAAACCTGATATTCGCGGGCGTCTCGCAATTCTTGAAGTACATGCGAAAGGTAAGCCGCTAGCTAATAATGTCGCCTTAATGGAACTTGCTCGTCAGACTGTCGGGTTCTCTGGAGCGGACCTCTCTAATCTTTTGAACGAAGCAGCGTTACTTGCTGCGCGTCGAAATCAAGATGAGATTCGAAAAACCGAACTGGAAGAGGCCATCTTACGCGTCATGGCAGGGCCTGAGCGTAAAAGCCGTGTGATTACCGAAGCGGAAAAGAAAATTATTGCTTACCACGAAGTAGGTCATGCTATTGTAATGCGCTCTCTACGGGGCGCCGACCCTGTTCACAAAGTAACTGCTATTTCACGAGGCATGGCTCTTGGCATTACAGTGCAGGCACCAGCCGAGGACCGCTATCTTATGCGTAAGTCAGAGTTACTGGCCAAATTGGCAGGAGCGATGGGTGGGCGTGCCGCTGAGGAGATCATCTTTGGTGATATCACAACTGGAGCGAGCCAGGATATTGAGTATGTCACAAACATAGCCCGGCGTATGGTATGTGAATTTGGTATGAGTCCCCTTGGCCTTATTTCGTTCAAAGCTGAATCTGAAAGTACTTCTCCCGTCAGTGCTGAGACCGCTGCCAGGATTGACAAGGAGATTTCATTACTGGTCGAACAAGCCTACGAAACTGCACTGAACATTCTGAACGAAAAGAAGGATAAACTTATCACTATTGCAGAGCATCTGATCGAGGTCGAAACAATAGATGGCTCGGAGCTTGATGCACTGTTGTTTGCGGAATGACACGAACTTTTATTGCGCTCGAATTGAATGAAGCGCTACAGCGCTTTCTCGGTGGAATCATAAGCCAGATTTCACAAGAATTGCCAGATCTGCGATGGGTGGATCCCACTGGAATTCATCTTACCCTGGCATTTCTTGGTGAATTGAGCGATGACCAATTAGCGGCGGCTATCGGTGCTTCTGAGGAAGCGGCACAAAAAGCTATACCCTTTGAGTATCGTCTCAAAGGGCTGGGTATCTTCGGTTCAACACACCAGCCTCGCGTAATTTGGATGGGCGTTGAAGACCTGCCGTCAGGAAAAATACAAGGGTCGCCTCTTCAGCAACTGCACCGTGTACTTACTAGAAAGCTTGAACTGCGGGGCTTCGAGATTGAAAAACGACCTTTTTCGCCTCACCTTACGCTTGCGCGTATCAAACAGCCGCTTTCACCCGATGAACAACAACGCTTGCAACGCCTACTACATAGTAGATTAGCCGGTTCATCTTCAGCCGTCTATCAAGTGAATAATTTGTGTGTCATGAAAAGCGAACTCTCTCGAGCAGGCGCAAAATATACTTGCTTAAAGGAAAGCTCTTTCGAGTAATCTAACCCTCTTGCGTAAATCGTACAGATACAGGACTTCTCAAAGTCAATGTGTTCCTGTTTTCTGTGCGCCTGCGGCGCACTCGTTTGGGAATGTGGGAGATGTGAGCTCGCCGCAGGCGAGCTCACATCTCCCACATTCCCAAGAAAACGGCTCGCTTGCGAGCCGAGTCAGGTGAGGCAACACCTTTTGAGAAGCCCTGTATACAGATATACATGGGGTTACATTTATCTGCAAACCTGTTAAAATAGTGTTGCTTCGCTTCCAGTAGGATATATTGGCGCTGGCTGTCTGAATGTAAATGCATCATAGTAAAGGATTCTCACATTGGTACTTGTACCGCTACCCATTTCCGTGGCTGTCTTAACACCTGCAACATCTGCAAATTTAGGACCTGGATTTGATACACTTGGACTTGCACTGCAACTCTATAATCGTTTTGATGTTGAAATAGTAGAGGGTGATCCCTGGACTCCACGAATCGAAGTGCAGGGTGTACTGGGAGACCAGCTCTCAACGAGACCGGATAACCTGTTTTTCCAGGCTTTTGCGTTGCTCTTTCAACGCATGCAGGCTGACCTGCCCGCAGTAAAAATACGAATGTCCATAGCTGTCCCACCAGGTTGTGGGTTGGGTAGTAGTGCAACTGCTGTGGTAGGTGGTTTGGTTACGGCAAATGAGCTTTTGCGCATCAAAGGTCTAGGAGTGCCGAAAGAGGAACTACTTGCCCCAGCGGTAGAGTCTGAAGCTGGCAACCATCCCGATAATGTTGCTCCAGCATTACTAGGTGGATTGGTTGCTACTACAACTGTAGATGGAGAGATTCGCGCTGTGAAAACGCGCTTCCCTGACGCATTGAAGGCAATCATTTTTACACCCTCGTTTCCAATGGATACTGTAACCGGCAGGAAGCTTCTGCCCGCGGAATATTCCAGAGATGATGTTACCTTTAATACAGGACGCGTCGCGCTTTTTTTAACTGCTTTGCAAACGGGGCGCTATGAACTTATTGGTGAAGCTATGCAAGATCGCCTGCACCAACCTTACCGCCAGGCGCTTTTTCCAGCTATGCCAGATATTATTCAAGCTGCCCTTGATGCAGGTGCGTATGGAGCAAGTCTTTCTGGTGGGGGTTCCTCGTTGATTGCCCTTGCAAGTTCCAACTTTCAGGCGATATTGCGGGCAATGCGGGAAACTGCCCGATCAGCAGGTGTGGATGGAAGTGGCATGATTTTACACGCGGATCAAGTTGGCGCACGAGTAATTACAACTAGTAGAAGTAAAAAGCGAAAGCAGAGCAATTATGACTTTCCTTCCAATTCTCTACCTTAAAATCACACCTATCCGAAAATGAAAGGATTTTAATACCCGCCATGGGGGAGAACCCTACAGATCTACAGCCTGATCGATCAAACAGTAGCGTGCTGAAACAACTAACAACCGTTATTGCACTACGCTGTGTTGAATGTGCCTCACTGTATCCAGGAGTAGGCGATCAACCGCGTTATCGCTGCGATTGTGGCGGCGTCCTCGATGTAGAAACAAAAATTCTTCATCCAATGCAACAGGAACCTGCTTTACAAGTAGGGTTTGAAACTCTAACAACTTCTGAAAGTGGTATTAAACCCTTTGCAGGAGCTCATTGGCGACAGCTATTTGAAAAACGTGCCTCGCAATCTCTAACCTGGCCTGTCAACGTCGTTGAACAGTTACCCGACAGCAGCGGTGTATGGCGTTACCGTGAGTTGATCCTGCCCATTCCCGAACAATACATTGTAAGCCGCCCTGAAGGAAATACTGGTCTGTATCCAGTTGGTAGAGAAAATTGTGGCAATCATCGCGCTGGGCACAGGCAAATTGGCCACTATGCAGGGCTAGACTACCTCTTTCTGAAGCACGAGGGTGAAAATCCGACAGGAAGCTTTAAAGATCGCGGTATGACGGTGGGGGTAACGATGGCCAATCTCCTTGGAGCGCGTGCTGTCTCCTGTGCCTCAACAGGGAATACCTCTGCTTCATTAGCGTCATATGCCGCACAACTTGGTCTACCATGTATCGTTTTCTTGCCCTCAACTAATGTTGCAGGAGGTAAGCTGGCGCAATCTCTGGCATATGGCGCCACAACTATCCAGGTTGAAGGTGATTTCGATGATGCTATGCGTTTAGTTGAACAAGTTTGCAATGAACTGGGTGTTTATCTGCTTAATTCGCTTAATCCTTTTCGTATCGAAGGACAGAAAGCTATAGGTTTCGAGTTGTTACAACAGCTCGACTGGGAGGCTCCCGACTGGCTTGTATTGCCTGCTGGTAATCTGGGTAACACTTCTGCAATCGGTAAAGCTTTTCGACAAGCCTATCAAGTTGGTATGATTACCCATATGCCCCGTGTGGCCGCGATTCAGGCATCAGGAGCTAATCCATTCTTTCGTAGTTTTATGGGTGGCTTTAGCCATAGGGAGCATGTTAAGGCGCAAACCATCGCTACTGCCATCAAGATTGGCGATCCTGTCGGTTATTCACGCGCGCGCCAGGTGATTGAGGAGAGTAATGGTGTTGTTGAGGAAGTCACCGACGAAGAAATTCTGGCTGCCAAAACAGTAATTGACCGCTCTGGTATTGGCTGCGAACCTGCTTCTGCTGCGACTTTGGCAGGAGTATACAAGCTAGTGGAGCGTGGTATCATCAAGCGCGAGGAGCGCGTTGTCGGCATACTGACCGGTAATTTACTGAAGGACAGCCAGACAGGTATTCCTCAAGTCAAGCAGGATAATGCTATTACGGCAAATATCAAGGCGGTAAAAAGAGCTTTAACAAACAAAATTTCCCTGTAGATGCGCCTTGTACTATCTTTTACTGAAGAATATTCCTATTGAGGGAGAACCCTCCTGGAAATGCAATGTCAAATGTACAAATCGATTCTATACAAACGGCTAAAGAGATCCATTCACAGAGAAGTGCCTTCCTGAGGAAGATAGGTTCCTGGTTTTGCGTATGGGAAATCTATCCAATTCTGGGTATAGCTGCTTTCTTGCGTTTTTATCAAATTACTACTACCGAGTTTGATGCAGATCAGGCGTTAATCTTCCAAATGGCCAGGGATGCAATTAACCATGGACTTATACCGGCTACCGGTATCATTGCCTCCATTCGTATAGCAAATCCTCCTGCTGTGGTTTACCTGTTTATGATCCCTGCTGCTATTAGCTCCAATCCAATATGGGGCGCGATTTTTGTAGGACTCCTTAATGTCATAGGAGTTCTATTGACCTATATATTTGTGCGTCGTTATTATGGAAGAATCGCATCTATCATCGCGTCATTGCTTTATGCGACAGCTGCGGAGCCTCTGCATTTTAATCGCTTCATCTGGCAACTTAACATCATCGCACCATTTGTAGTACTTTTTATTTTTGCTCTTTTCTGGGGTGTGGTTGATCGTCGAAAGGGGTGGCTTTTCCCCGCTCTGGTATTGTTAGGCATACTCATTCAGTTACACATAACTATAGTTATTTTGTCTTCGCTGTTGCTTGTGGCGCTTGTGCTTTCTCCCGGTACAGCGCGCTTACGAGACCTGACTCTGGGTCTTATATTTCTCTTGCTGCTCTTCTCAACCTACCTTCTGTGGGAGTTTTCTATAAAATTTGCTGATCTGAAAATCCTCTTACAAATATCAAAGCTCCATTCTCATTTTGATCTGACAGTGCTCAACTATTATGGATTTTTTTTAAATCCCTACGTAAACATTCCAACCAATACACATTCTCTCGAGTATATACTTGTTCCTTTGCTCAAATGGTTAAGCCCTACCATGGCTATCTTTATTGTATGCGGATTGGCATTGATTACCGTCGGAGTTATCTCTTCTCCACAATTGTGGAAAAGGGATAGTGGTGTAGATGAAGAGAGTAGAGCCTCTCGTCACTCTGTACGGAGATCATTGGAAACAGTGAGAACTTTGTGGACTGATTTTCGTGCAACTCCCCAACGATGCGGTTATTTTTTACTCTTTTGCTGGCAAATTGTGCCCGTAATAATTCTTTCGCGTCACTCTGTGCCAGTGTTTCCATACTATCTACTTATGGTCTTGCCAGGCCCATTTATCATCATCGGGATTTTGCTCTCCACATTAGGATATTGGTTTCAACGGCAAGGCGGGATGTGGAAAATCGCACAATATGGAATTTGTGTTTGTACCTGTCTTGTAATCGTTTCACAACTTTTAGGTAGTACGGCCGTGCTGATTGACGAAGCCAGCGGTAACAACCTGCATGGGTACAGTTATAATACACTGAATTCTTATGAAGATGCGCTGAACGAAGCTGATCAGTTAGCCACTTTACATCATCTTAACCATGTGTATATTGCTACAGATCAGTATACACAAAACTCTCTTGGCTATCTTGCAGAACAAATGCGAACACCTACAACGCTTTTTGATGCATCACGTTGTCTTGTTTTACCGAATGCTGCTGCTGGCCCTGCTGAGCTACTCGTAGGACCGTACGACAAATTGTCGATGGTTTTACTGAGCCACTTCGCTATAGCTACGTTGGTTAGCCAGCCAGAACGCCTTGGGGGTGCGCCATTCCAACTCTATTTTGTTCAACCTCTAGCTGTTTCAAAGTTGATTTCACCCAATGAAGCTTTTGTGAATAGCTTACAACTCCTCGACAACAGGGCTCAACAACTCAGTTACGATAACTCGACATGGCTCACTATGCACTGGCGCTTCATACGTTCCGCATCGCCAAACTCTCGTACCAGCTATACATTTGCTATGAGGGCGCTGCTTAATGGCAATGGAAACGGTGGCTTAAGCATTTCAAGCCGATGCGTCTCTACATCTATGAGAACAGGTGATCAACTGATAGTAGCCTTCCAGCTACCCGAAGGCGTTTCTGTACCTGCATCGCTGAATATATCTGCAACATACTATGTTACTATACCGCTTGATTTGTCATATGGGCCAATCCATCTTGAGAACATCAGAGATCAGAATACACAGCCGACAACCCTTCAGACAACGGAAGGCAGAACTGGCATTACTCTTTCAACTTCATCAAAAAAACCCTAGCGTATGTAACACAAGACTGATACAATATATATTAAGGATATAATAATGTTACGTGGTGTCTGAGCATGCATCTGTTTCTTTAGAGGGAACTCAAAGGTGACTTTGTGAGATACTTGAGACCGAAACGCGAGCTGTTACCGCGTTGGGAAATGCCCGCTGATCCAGTGAAAGCCGTGTTCTGGTTTATGCACTGGTTTCTGAGGGTGCTAGTGCGCTTTTTTTATATACTCATTCTGGCGGCGGTCATCTATGAAAGCATTATCAACGGCGTTGTAGGTTTCTTTGGCACCTTGCTAGTTGGCCTTGGTGTATGGGCTGGGCTTGCATTGCTTTTATTTGTGTTTAATTTGAGTACAGGTGTCACAAAAGTCTTTACTGAAGTACATCGCATGCAGCGAGGCTATCCTCCGCGTTACCCTTCTGATAATTTCAGAGAGCAGGATGTAAATGGTCGGATTGTTGAGGGTACTGTGACTGATCTGGAAGAAGAACGCAGAAAACGCAGACAAGAGCAATAAACATTCAGAATTACTTTTCTGGTCCTGGTACATAGGAATACAACAAGGTCCCACTCCCCTCTATGCAAAAGTTTCCTAGCTGTGCAGGTAATATCATTGTCTGTCCTTTTACAAGCTTTTCACCATAATCAAGAGTTTCACCATAGCGTACGACTACCTCAGCTCCTAAAGATGTAAGGATAATACAGCTTTCTCGTATTTCATTTTTCATATAGTCACTCATTATGGTAGTGTTGTTAAGAACTAGTTCACAGGTTACGAAATATTGGCAGGCTGCCAGGCAACGGTTTTTGAAACCTTCTTCATTTTGGAGCAGTAGAGATTGCATTTTGATACGGGGTGAACAGTCGTAGTGTAAGACATCGAGGGAGCGTTCTATGTGCAGTTCACGGGGTATTCCTGCACTGGTAAGGCGACCATAGTCGTACAATCGATATGTCAGGTCTGAGTACTCCTGAAGTTCATAGAGCAAGACACCTTTGCCAATGGCATGGACTGTACCAGCAGGAACAAAAATGATATCTCCTGCAGAAACATTTACCTCATTAAGTAGATTCTCAAGGGTGAGGTCATGGATTGCTTGCCGAACTTCTTCTTGTGAAGTGGCAGCCTTAAAACCATGTATTATAGATGCGCCAGGTGCAGCGTCCAGAACATACCAAAATTCTGTCTTACCCAGCTTGCCTTGCTCGCGCAAGCGCGCGTATGTGTCATCTGGATGTACCTGTACCGAAAGTTTGGCATTTGCATCGAGGAATTTTGCGAGCAAAGGAAAGCAGTGTCCAAAACGAGCAATTACTCGCTCTCCAAGTAACCTCGAATCCAATTCTCCGACAAGTAACCCAAGTGTTCTACCCATATAAGGTTCATTTTGAGCTACAGTAGTTAACTCTGTTTCCCATGACTCGCCAATGGCAATATTGCCGGGTGGAAGCTGTTTCCAGCCATCACGCTCTAACCGGCGCCCGCCCCAAATCGTCTCATGTAACGATGATTTCAATCTAATAGGATGTAAAGACTGCACGAACCTCTCCTACCACAGAATCTCTGAAATTGAGAATACAATAGCCCGATGTACCCCTTCGCATTGTATACTTCTCAACGGCAGTATGTAACACGATACATCGGGCCATTAGAAACAATATATTCTAGTAACTGATGATTAATCAGGTTGCGAGTAATGCGCCTTCGACCTGGCGACGAAGTTTTTCACGCATTACTATGCCTTTAATGCGATTGATCTCTTGTCCATTTTTGAAGAAGATCAGTGTGGGAATACCATCAACATTCCACTGGCTAGTTAGTGTCTCATTTGTATCAACATCCAGTTTAGCGAACGTCACACGTCCCTGATATTCCTCGCTGACTGCCGCAAACTCTGGATTAAATATCTGGCATGAGCTACTGCGCTCTGATGAAAAATCAACTATAACCATTTGTGGCGCATTAAGCACCTGTTCAGGAAAATCCTGACTTGTTACATCAATGTAGCTAACTTTGTGTTCTTTGTGCTTTGCCATACTATCCTCTTAACAGCGTTTTCATTTCGCCTGCACTTGTGTGTTAAAAGCGTATCATCGTTGTGTTATGATGTCAAGGAAAATATTCTGTCTTCAGCGCACGTCAATATACATGCGATGTAGTTTCGTGGGCGAAGTTCCGAACTTGTAGAGAGTACGCAAGTACCACATGAAGAGAACACTGCGGATCAGGCCAAATTTTTCGTGGCGTCGTGCAGATGTGGTGACGTATTGGGATAAAAGAACAACTTTGCCGATTTTGCGCAGGCGTGTAATAATCTCCAGGTCCTCCATCAATGGCTGATCCGGAAAGCCACCTATGGCTTTAAAGCTGATGGAACGAACGAAATATGCCTGGTCACCGGTGAAGATTTTGCGGATGCGTGAGCGCAGGTTAGTAGTAAATGCTACCAGGCGATAAGGCCATTGGTCGCAATTGAAACAAATGCGAAATGCTCCTCCGATTACTTCTTGTGCTTTCAGCGCGTGCTCAATTGCATTAAAAGCATCATCTGGAAGTAGTGTGTCAGCGTGTAGGAAAAGAAGAACTTCGCCAGTAGCTACATCAGCCCCGATATTCATTTGTGCGGCTCGACCTCGCGGTGAAGAAATGACTCTGCTAAAGCGCTGAGCTAGTTCAATGGTTCGGTCGGTACTCCCACCATCGACTATCACTAATTCGCAATCATGGTGGGAGATTTGGCAAACAAGGTTGCCCAGTTGATGTTCCAGTACAGCTTCCTCGTTCAAAACCGGCATGATGATCGAAAAGAGCATTATGGCCTCAATCTAATAGGATGATATCTCTGGTTGTTTTGCGCGGCGCGCAGGTATTGGCACAAAGGAGCTTTCGCTCGCGTGTGGCTGAGCCGGGCGTATTTTCGCATTGAGTGCGCAAAAGGACATGACTCCTCTAGGAGATGCATTATGGAAGCAACAGCGTTCAATACGGCTCATATCAATGTCGCTTTCATCCATGAAAGGTTTGACGAAGAGCGTAAGTGTTTTACGGCTGGTCCAAAACGATGGGTCACTGCCAATGTGCGGCCAGAGTGTTTTCATGAGCTTGAGGCTACCTCCGATATTGGTAACGATCTGAGGCAGTATGGCGGCTCGTCCGCGTGTGAGCATGCGCAAGGTCATGTTTGGGTGTGGTCCCACCACTTCCATAAACTCTTTTAATGTGAATTTGGGCGCGATTGGTTTGTAACCCTCTTTAGTGTACTTTAGCAATGTGAAGGCATTACACAGGGGGGACCCCTCTCCAACGGGGAAGAATAAATTTTCAGGTACACCCGACTGCTCCTCGATAAGTTTGAGGATTTCGGGCATACGAAGTTTACGTGGTGTTGGAGGGTTTTCAGTGGACGGATATGTATTGCCGTTGTCGTTGATGGCGCTATCATCGCTGCTCACCTCGAAACGGCCAAAGGGTGTGGCTGCCTGGAAAGCAATTGCGCAGACAGTATCTGGATGCTGCCAGGCAAAATGGATAACTTGCTGGATCTGGTCTGTATTGAGGCCGTCATAGAGCGAAACTGCCAATGTGGAGGGTAATTTGACACGTTCTAGTGCAGCGATGGCTTTTTCACGCACACTCCATAAATCTTCTCCTCGCAGTTTGATGATATCTTCAGGTCGTGTGCTATCAAATTGTAGATATACAGAAGTAAAACCCCACTTGACTAGTTTTTCAGCGAAATCAGGTTCTCGCGCCAGGCGGATGCCATTGCTGACCATTTCCAACTGGGCGAAGCCTTTGCGTTTGACCATAGCGGCAATGGTCTCCAGGTCTTTACGGACGGATGGTTCCCCACCAGAAATCTGCAGCGAAATGCCTTTTCCTTCGACATCGATCAACTGGTCGAGACGGGTCCCGATCTCCTCGAGTGAGTAGTCGCGCTCGGATGGACTGGAATAGGCATAGCACATTGGGCAGGTGAGGTTACAGCGTTCTGTAACTTCGAGAATAACCAACCCTGCTGGTTTGCGCAGAGGAAAAGGAGAAAGACCTTTGGAAAGATCGGTGTTCCCGCCATCTCCGTAGCGCTCGAGCATGAGCTTCTCCACATCAAATGATTTGCGGTAATAAGCATCATGATTTCCCAGATCTGTGCCTACGACTCCATGAGTGGGGCAGGTACGTGTGAAGAAGACGTGATCATGTTCACGCACTTCATAGCTCGCTGGGATGATTTCACCACATGTCGAACAAATGCTGCGTGTCTGTTTGAGGATTTCGGCCAAGTTAGTTCTCCTTCGTGGATACTGAATATGTTCGTGAGCGGACACAATCCGCTTAGTACAATAGGCATGTGATACATGTTTATGGATTTCTAACCCGATCACGCTAAGGCAGATATCTTGCCAGATAAAATCCAAAAACGCTTCGTGTTTCATTATACTCTCGTAACTCTTCACCATCATGTTTTCTTTTGAATCCCTCTTGACTCTGTACCATACTACAGAGTGTATACTTCCATACAAAGGAGGAAGGAAATGCGTACCCTCTCGATTGGACAGGTAGCGCGTCAGGCCGGAGTAGGAGTAGAAACCATCCGTTTCTACGAACGCGAGGGACTGCTGGAAGAACCTGCTCGCCGGGTTTCAGGTTATCGCCAGTATTCTGAACAGGTGGTCAAACGCATCCATTTTATTAAACGTGCGCAACGGCTTGGCTTCTCGCTCAAAGAGATTACGGAGCTGCTGCTGCTGCGAGTGGACTCAAATACGTCTTGTGAGGAGGTTAAGCAGCGCACCGAGGCGAAAATCGCCGAGGTGGAGCGTAAATTGGTCGAGTTACAACGCATGCGACAAGCACTGCTCCAGGTGGCCTTATTGTGCACAGGACAAGGACCGGCCAGCGCCTGTCCCATGCTTGATGCGCTCGATCAGCAAGAGCCGGGCTGAACGCGCACGCGGAGTGAGCAACGTCAATAGTGTTAATACCACTCCGCTTTCACACTTTCATTCGTGAGTTGCAAAAAAAGGAGGTTTTTTCGATGATACAGATCCCTTTGCAAGAAGTCATAACAGCCCATACCGACGCCCTGGCACATCACCACGAGGAGTTTGTCCTCCTGATTCGTCTCTTACGGCTCCTGGGCGAGGAAGATTCGGTCTCGCCTGAACAACTGGCAACCGCGACGCACCACACGCGTTCGGAGATTGAGGCGTTTCTCCAGTCAACCGATCTTGTGGTCTGTCGTGACGAGAGTATTGATCTGTCTCCCGAACCGCACCTGATTCAGCTAGAGAAGAAAACCCTCACTGGTGCATGTGCCCTTGACACTCTGGTGTATCCGGTCCTGCTTGGATGTTCAGCCCACGTGCTCTCCACCTGTCCAGCAACAGGGAGGCCAATTCGCCTGACCGTCACCGCAAAGGCGCGTATCGAGGATCTGGACCCGAAAACGACGGTTCTCTCGCTGCGCCTGCCAGACGAGGAAACAAGCGTCTGTAATGTGCGGGAAACCGTTTGCCATCACGGTCATTTCTTCGTGGACCGAGAACACGCCGCCACCTGGCCTGGCCTGCACCCGGAGGCGGTGCTGCTTTCTGTTGAGGAAGGTGTCCATCTTGCACGTGAGATCATGAAAGCCGCACGCAGGTATCTGGAAAAGGCGGAGGTCTGATGGGCGACCCGGGGGAGACGCTCGCCGTGAGCGTCTTCTCTGGCGGCGTCATCGAGCTGGAAAGAAAGGCAATGATCATGGATACGATACTGGGTCAAGGCGAGACCGGCTTGCTCTCACCTTTGTTTGAAGCACGGCTCCAATATCAGTCAGATATGGAGGTGGTGGTGTCGGCTGAAATCCAAGAGGGTGAACTGGTTGGCAGTGGCGATGGGCGCGTTTCGGGAGATCTGCTCTCTGGGAACGCGCGCTGGTCGATGTACGCCGACAACTGCGCTTATGTCTTTGTGCGAGCAGGGGTTGAGCCACCACCTGGACAAGATCTATGTACTGTCCATCCGTATGGTGTCATCGCAACGGATGATGGTGCTGAAGTATGGTTTGACGCTAGAGGATATGGTCTGCGAGGGGCCGACCAGAGCCATCCACATCTGTGGGTACTCACGATGGCAGTGCAATTTCAGACAACAGACCAGCGCTACAAGTGGCTCAACACGACTCTGGGAGTCCTGGTCTCGGAATTTGATGAGCAGGCTTCGCGTGCGCTCTGGCGAGCTTTTGTCCCAAAGGTTGAGAGAAAGGCACAGACAACTCAGGCAAGGAGTATGGAATGACGTCTCTTCAGAACGACAGATATGATCTGCTGATTTTGGGCAGCGGCTCAACCGCCTTCGCCGCTGCAATTCGTGCGAAAGAACTTGGCAAAACAGCGATCATGACCGAGGTGCGTACCCTAGGTGGTACCTGTGTCAACCGGGGTTGCCTGCCATCCAAGAACCTGATCGAGGCGGCCCGGTTGGTCTATGATGCCGCCCACCCCCGCTACCCTGGGCTTACCCCTGCACGCCTGGGAATCGATTTCCCTCAACTCATCGCGCAGAAGGACGAGGTCATCCGTGAGTACCGTGATCAGCACTACGAAAGTCTCGTAGATGAGGTGGACGAGGATGATCGGCGTGCTATTGAGGTCGTGGCGGGACATGCGGTGCTGGTCGATCCTCACACCGTCAAAGTCACTGCTTCTGATAGCACAGTGCGCCATCTCGTCGGCGAACAGGTCCTCATTGCTACAGGATCCTCGCCGTTCATCCCTGCTATCCCGGGATTGGCTGAGACCTCGTATCTCACGAGTGACCTGCTGACGAGCCAGGAAGATCTGGAACTGAAAGCATTACCCAGTTCGTTGGTCATTCTCGGCGGTGGCTACATCGCACTTGAGCTTGGGCAGATGTTTGCTCGCTTTGGGACGGAGGTGACCATTCTGGAACGCTCGGAGCGCATTCTCAAAGACTATGAGCCAGAGATTAGCCTGGCTTTGACCGGTGTCCTGCGCGAAGAGGGGTTGCGTATCGTGACCTCTACTACCCTACAACAAGTCGAAGGCGATGCCAACCAGGTACAGGTCACTGCTGCGGTGCGCGGGCAACAGCGGCACTTCCAGGCAGAAAAGCTGCTTGTAGCAACCAGTCGACAACCGAACACGAGAAACATCGGTCTAGAACGGGCAGGTGTGGAACTGGATGCCCAGGGCGCTGTGAGGGTGAATGCCTACCTGCGAACCAATGTGCCACATATCTGGGCAGCAGGAGACGTGATCGGAAGCGAGACAGAGAGCCAGATGGCAACACCCGTGGGAGCACATGATGGAGGGATCGCTGCCAGTAACGCGCTGGCCGGGACCAATCGCCGTGTCAATCACACGGTGATCCCGCGAACCATTTTCACCGACCCGCAGGTCGCAGTCGTGGGGTTGACCGATGAGGAAGCGACCGAGCGCGGCATCGTCTGCCAATGCAATACCATCCCTCTGAGTGTCGTGCCACGCGCCGGAGCCATCCGCGACACACGCGGTGTCATCAAGATGGTGCTCGAACGTTCGACGCGGCGTGTAGTGGGCGTCTCCATGCTTGGAGTCAATGCAGGTGAGATCATCCACGAGGTAGCGATGGCACTACGCTTCGGGGCCACCGCTGATGACTTCATTGACATGATCCACGTCTATCCGACGATGGCCGAGGCGCTCAAGCTTGTCGCCATCTCGTTCACCAAAGATGTCAACCGGCTCAGTTGTTGTGCGAGTTGAACGCACAGCGGTCAAAAATAACACACATCACAACATCAGGAAGGAAACCGATGCAGCATCCATCACTTGAAATGATTGCCAAACGGCTATCAGTGTTGTTGTTCTGTGAGCAGGAAGACCTGTGTCGCCCGATTATCCAGCAGGTCGCCCGCGGCAAGCCGGTCACGAAAGCCGACCTGCAAGGCTCGCTCCACCTCAGCGTGGAGGAATTGGAGCAACGCTTAGCACATCTCCCAGACACCGAGTTTGATCACAGCGGGAACATAATCGGATGGGGAGTGACGTTGCTCCCCACCTCCCACCAGTTTCAGCTTGATGAGAAAGCGCTCTATACGTGGTGCGCCTTTGATACGGTCCTGTTTCCCTCGTCTCTGCAGAGGTCAGCCCGGGTCCAATCGAGTTGCGCGCAGACCGGGTATACCATCTCCTTTGTGGCTACCCCTGATGGAGAGGTCAAAGACCTGACTCCTGCTGGCAGTGTCATGTCGCTGATTCTGCCAGCCGAGCGCAGCGAGTGCGTGCGAGAGACTTTTTGCAATCAGTCCCACTTTTTCCAGTCGGAACAAGCCGCCTCGACGTTTCTGGCCGGCCATCCAGAAGCGATCCTGCTTTCGGTTGAAGAAGCCGCCCTGGTCGGAAGATGGGTGGCTCAGTCCCGTTTCACCGAAAAACCTGAGGAGAAGAGCGGATAAGGCGGTCAAAAGCATGGGAGAGGAATTCAGATTGTGCTGAAGATTCGAGACAGCGCGCAGATGAAATGATCGCCGTTTATCTGCCAGAAGCCATTTCCCTCTCTTGAGGAAGCTGCCTTTGTATGGCAAGCAGTCGCCAGGATGTAGCCGCGTTCTCTTGCACTCCCAGATAAGGAGAAATGATGCCTGCTCGGGAATGTCATCTTTTTCTCAATCTGAGGAGAGCCTGTACAATCTTACGATTGCTGCTTACGCCTGTCCCATGTAAGTATGCTTCAAATGCAGCCTGCTGGATGCCTGTGCTCATCGTTGGATAGGCGTGAATTGTATCAAGGATATCGTGGATCGTCAGGTGGTGCTGCATCGCGAGCGCCATCTCGCTTAGCAATTCACCTGCATGCGCACTTACAATGTGTGCCCCTACCACTCCTTCTTTCTTGCCTGCCAACACCAGCTTGATAAAACCTGCCGTCTGTCCGTCAGTTTGCGCACGATCAATATCAGCAACAAGAAATTTCACTGTGCGTGTTTGTTTATGATGATTCTCTGCTTCACCTGGTGTCAAGCCAACCCTGGCAGCCTTGGGGTCGGTGAATATACACCATGGCACAACTCGATAATCCACTTTCTTCTTGCCAATTGGTACAAGTGCATTGCGTACTGCAAGTCCTGCTTGATATGCTGCCATATGCGTGAAGAGGTATCCACCAATAACATCTCCGATCGCGAAAATATTTGGTGCTGAGGTCTGAAGATGTTCATTCACCTGAATGCCTTTGTTATTATATTTGATTCTGGCAGCTTCCAGGTTCAGTCCCTCGACGTTTGGTTGTCGTCCGATAGTTAGTAGGATCTCGTCAGCTTCGATTGCCAGGTGTTTTTCACCCTGCTTTGCTGTCACAACTTTTTTATTCCCATCGCGTCTTGCATTGATGAACAGAGCGTTGGTAACAATATTGATTCCCTCTGACCTCAATACTTCAGTAAGGGTGGCTGAAACTTCCAAGTCTTCTTTCGGTAGTATGCGGTCGAGAGCTTCGATAATCGTTACATCTGTACCAAGACGACTGAAAGCTTGTCCTAATTCAACTCCATTTGGACCAGCACCTACAATTAACAAGGAGGGAGGTAAGAGCATCAGGTTAAAAACATCCTCATTGGTTAGATATCCAGTTTCTTCCAGGCCTTCTATCCTGGGAACGAGCGGTCTTGAGCCTGTACTGATCAGCGTATTACGGCTGGTAAAGGTCTCTCCATTCAAAGTAAGTTCGGTGGCAGATTTGAAAGAAACCTCTCCAAACTTAACAGTGCCGCTTTCTGTATAGACTTTTTCACTGTCTGCTACCCGTCCAATTACTGCCTGGATAAAGTTGTTGATTTTTGCCATATCAACCTCAAGGTTGGCAGGCATTAGTCCCAGCTTCGCTGCATTTTTGGCTTGATGAACTACCTTGGCCACATGAATCAAGCTCTTGCTTGGGATACAGCCATAATTCAGACAATCTCCTCCCAGGCGTTCTTTGTCTATGAGTAAGACGTTCGCGCCGAGAGAAGTGGCTAGTCGGGCGGCTGACAATCCACCCGATCCGCCACCGATGATGGTCATATCGTAGTGAGTGTGGGTCATTTATTGTCTATCCAGCCGTGACGCTAGACGATGCCAGCAGTTCTTCTGCATCCTCGATCACGTACCGATATCCTTGTTCTGTCAGGAACAATTGACGATTGGCTGAGAACTCCTGGTCACGTGAATCGCGGGTTACGATCGAGTAAAAATACGCAAGCCCGCCATCCGATTTAGGGCGTAAAATTCGTCCTAAGCGCTGAGCTTCCTCCTGTCGTGAACCGAAGGTGCCAGAAACTTGAATGGCAACATTGGCGTCAGGAAGGTAAGAAAGCGCACTACATTGAACTTTTCAGGGCTTTCTGCCGCAATTCTGTATTTCTCCCGTTCATCCGCGACGGCATAGTTCAATTGTTCATCTTCAGTCATGCCTACACGTATTTCGTGGCATTCGGCTGTAGCAATCCACCCCTGGCGTTCTAACTCACGCCAGGGCACATCATATTTTTTAGGGCCGATCAAACTGAATACATCGGCTTCTCGCGCATCTTCACGAACCAGTGTCGCTGTTAAACCCAGACGTCGGCGCGCTTGAATCTCAGCAGTAATACGGAAAACTGGCGCGGGTAATAAATGAACTTCGTCGTAGATAATCAAGCCCCAATCATAGCTTGTGAAAAGTGAGAAGTGAGGAAAATCATCTTCACCAGCCTCATTTAGCGCATTATTAGCCTGCTCTTTTGTATGGGGACGTCGGTATGTCAGAATCTGGTAGGTACTTACTGTAATTGGACATATTTCTTTGCGATCTCCAGTATATTCACCTATCATTTCAGGAGGGACATCTGTCTTGTCAATAATTTCTTGTATCCATTGTCTCACAGCTATGGTATTGGGCGAAAGGATCAATGTAGCTCGCTGAATATCTGCCATTGTAACTAATCCAACTATAGTTTTCCCAGCCCCGCAGGGAAGTACGATGACCCCACTACCTCCACTAGGTGCACCACCTGCATAAAATGCAGCCGAAGCTCCATACTGGTATGCACGTGGCTCAAAAGTTTTTCCCTCTGCTGTGACTGGTCTCAGCTTCATTGGCAAAGGCGAACCATCGGTGTAACCAGCTAAATCTTCAGCGGGAAATCCGATATGGATCAATGCTTGCTTAATATGCCCCCTGCGTGCGGCATTAACTTGCAGTGTATGCGTATCTAACTGGCGCAGCAAAAATGGTTGTGTACGTTTATGGTGCATGATCTCAGCAATGAGCGCTGCGTCACTAGAAGTAAGGAGGAGCGCATCTCCATCGCGAAACAGCTTAATCCGTCCATAGCGACTAATATATTCTCGAATTTCGAAGATGATATTCGCTGGGATATCGTATTTGCTATAACTCGTCAGTAACTCAATGATCGTTTGCGCAGTCATACCGCCTGCGGCTGCATTCCAAAGCGAAAGAGGAGAAAGGCGATAGGTATGGATATGCTCTGGTGATTTTTCTAGTTCTGCAAACTGTGCGACGGCATCTCTGGCTTCTGCATGCTGTGGATGATCAACTTCTAGCAAAATGGTGCGATCGCTTTGAACAATTAATGGATTACTTGGATTCATATTTTCCTTGTTATACTCCTGGCATTTCCGCCCAATTCTTGACATATTTTAAAATGGTGGTAACGGTAGCATCCTCATAGCCACGCATAAGATAACGAGCGCCAACAATTACCTTAATACCCTTTGGTCCTTTAAGCTGTTCAACAAAAGGTTCAAGCTTATATAACGGACAAATTTCGTCGAATTCACCCGTGACAAATAGTTTGGGGCGTGCGAAGGGTTTTGGAAATCCACTTTCGGCGCGGAAAAGTGGCAGGCTTATACTTACAACAGTGCGTATTCTTGTATCAAAAGGAGCATAGAGAAGGGCGATATAAGCGCCGAAACCGTGACCAATCACACAAATTTTTGCTGGATTGCCTCCAGACTGCGACAGTGCATAGTCGATAGCGCCTGCAAGATCCAGTGGTTCCAGGCGTCCATCAGTTTGTTGGCCCTGGCTTTTTCCAACTCCCCGGAAATTAAACCGCAATGCAAGCATACCCGTTTCAGCTAGCCTGCGAGCAAGGGCGATATTCAATGTATCGTTCATATCACTACTAGCTGGTTGAGGATGACAAAGTATATTAATGGGAGCAAGCTCAGCATCTATGGGAGCATGGAGCATACCCTCTAGAAGCAAAGAAGGTTGCCCACGGCTGGAAAAACTGATAGGTCGTTCAGCGGTCGCTGATTCCGAGGCCATTTTTCCCTTCATTCTATTAACCCAGGTCATGTATTGTACATGTATCTTATCGCAGTCGGTGCACTGAGTCAACTCAATGAAGTGTTTTTGAGAGCCTTTTTGATATTGTAAGAGTTATGTATTCAAATGTAATACGTTTTAGTTTATAGAGCCTCAAAAATGTAAAATCTTACTATAATATCTGTATGCCCTTTGCATATGTGTCAGTAGATGTTATACTGAATAGTAGTCACTTGAACTTGGGTTTTTAATTCATATCGGCTAATTAGTGCAACTCAGTCAAAAACTGAAATTCTATTTTCGCTGGCTCATATTGATTTCATTGTTGCTACGTGAGGTTACCTAGCGTTATCTTGAAGTAAATGTGGGTGTGGACAACGTGTCAGGTGTCTTTCCTTATTTTACGGAAAACCTCTCAAAGCAGCTTCTGCTTTTGCGAAATCCTTTAGGGGGATGGATGTCGCTAAGCTTCTAACTGACAATTTCATCAAAAATCGGGAAACTCCACCAGCCAGGAATGATTAGTGGTGTTTAGGGTTTGGCTTTGCTTTAATATTGAAGCTTTTCAAGACATACCCACGAATCTCACTACTTACTGGGTATATCTCCGATGCTATGGTATGAAATACGCTATCCTAGCAGGATTAGTGTAGTTTTCGAGATTTATGTTATAACATGGATGAGGTTATAAGTTGAGGAGTAAGAGTTAGTACTACCTCAGTAGAGGCAGGAGCGTATATGGCCGATATTTTGGTTGTTGAGGACGAACAATTAATCGCCAGATTATTGAAGGAGACATTACAGACTGAGGGTTACAATGTTGTAACCGTCCTCAACGGCGAAGATGCTGTCCAGTTTTCACTCTGTGAAACACCGCACCTCATAATCTTAGATTTAATGTTGCCTGGGATTGATGGCTACGAGGTGGTTCGGCGTTTGCATACGTACCCTAAAACCATACATATCCCCATCATTGTACTGAGCTCTCTCGGAGAGCCAAAAGATAAAGTTAGGGCCTTTGAATCGGGTGTAGATGACTACGTTACCAAACCTTTTCATACTGATGAGTTGCTAGCTCGTGTTCATGCCCAGCTGCGTCGAGTACAACAGAACTTCCTCTCTCCTCTTATTGGTCTACCAGGTGGGTTTCAGGTTGAGTTAGCCATCAAGTATAAACTGAACAGCAAGGAGCCATGGAGTTTACTCTACCTTGATCTCGACAATTTTAAGGCTTTTAACGATGCCTATGGTTTCCTGACCGGCAATGATATGATTCGACTGGTAGGACGAATATGTCAATGGGTTGTACGTAAGTATGGTAATTCCGATGACTTTGTTGGCCATGTTGGAGGGGATGATTTTGTTGTGGTTACAACTCCAGAACTGGCACATACTCTGTGTAACTATATTTGCGAATATTACAAAGAGGAAAGTATCCATCTTTATCGTGCAGATGATCTCGGACGAGGATCGATAAGTGGTGTTGATCGTATGGGACGATCATACCAATTTCCTTTGGTCTCTCTTTCTATCGGTGTGGTCAATAATCAAATTTGGCAACCCCATACTATACAGGAAGTGAGTTATTTAGCGGCTGAAGCAAAGAATCACGCTAAGCAATCACCCGACAACGTGTACCATATGCCACCCCGGCGTGTTTTGGCTGGCCGTGATGGATCTACTTATGTTCCCTCACGTTATGTAGCTTTTTCTTCTCCTCTTCCTCCAACTCTTGCGCAGATTACTCAAGGCCATGCTCATCACTATCCTCTTTTCGGGAGTTTAGAGGAGAATATTCTTGAAGTTCATGGGCAAAGGGTATAGTAAAAGCGTGCTGCAATTTTTAGAAAGTGGTGAATGTTACGAACCAGGATGAGAAACACGTGGAAAGCATATTGAGCGTTGAAGTGGATGAGGCACAGCGCCAGGCTGTACGAGAGAATGCAAAGCGGGTTTTACAGGAAAGTGGTCTTGCCGAAATGCTCAAAACACTCAACAAAAATGCACTCAAAGGCAGAGGCAGTTTTTACGAGTATGACTCTATGGTTCTCCTCAAGTGGGGAACAAGTTACACTCGTCGTCATATATGGGTTGAAGTTCATGGGAATACGATTCGCTTCAGGCTTGCTCCACATCGCATGTGCACCATTACAGCGCCAATCTGTGATGGTGAATATCATACGTTTACGAGTGCTATGTGGGCAGATAAAGAATTCTTGTTGAATGAGTTGAATAAATATTATGCCAGGCCGATAGCTGAGACTTCCTCCGATTAACCACACCCATCACCAGTAACCTTGCCTACAGTGGATCGAGTGCCAGTACCCGTATAACACCGACACTACTAAGGAAACCACTAATTGCTTTATAGTTCTTATCAGCATAGAAGTCTTTGCGTTGTGTTTCACCTGGCCAACTAAGTACATTCAAAAAGTTTGAACTGTAATTGTTGGTCGAAGCCTCAGTAAACTTGTTGTTATTTAATGTAGATTGATCGTGAATGAATGCACTATCCTCGTTTCTACCCCGTGCCAGAAATGCAAAGGCTAGTGCCGGCTGTGCTACCTGCCTTCGCAGTCCTTCAGTCCAGCTTCGTTCTACTCGTTCGGCCTGATCTGGTCGGACGGTGACAATATGTGCCGCTGCAATCGCAGGTTGGGCTGAGGGGCGACTATAGCCCCAGAGGTAACGCATCAACCATTGTTCAGGATACGCAGTAAGTAATTCTGCAGTTGATCCTCTTAAAAGGTTTTTTGGGTTATACCTGTCCTGTGCTTTGTACCAAAAATCTTCATCTTCCCATGTAGTGAGTATGAAATAGTATGATTCGGGTTCCCTGCTGCGATAAAAGCGTGCATTCACTAGCCCAGGTGCATTTTGTATTGTTTCGGAGATGAAACGCAGGCGTGTTGTGCTATCATCATCTTTGCCCAACGCCATATGCGCCAATGTTGCAACGAGTAATTCCATACTTGACCTTTTTCTAGAAAAATTCACGTCCAGTAGCATGACATAGGCCTTCATTTTTGTCAATCAATGAGCCTTTATCATAAGCTTGGTTTCATCGAGGCTGGTCCAACCTACATTGAAGCGGAACGAATGCTGTCGAGATGAGGGTGTTGACAGATATTCATCCCTTGCCAACAGCGCTCTTCCTAAAAAGATCACTATCCACCGGGTGCAATTGAATGTAGGTAAATCCTAAGATTCACGCGTAAATGAGCGTAACGCAAAAGTAATCTGCTCTTCAAGTGTCATGGATCGGTCTTGCGGGATCTTGCTTAATGCTACTTGCGCTTCTGCCGAGGTAAATCCTAAGCCCATTAATGCTTCAAGAACTTCAGATTGCAATTTTCCTGATGGAGAGAGCGCTCCACTGCTTGCAAGTGTACCCAGAGATGGAAGTTTTCCTTTTAGTTCAAGTACTAGCCGGGCGGCAAGCTTCTTGCCGACACCTGGAGTCAATGCGAGACGTTGTTGATCTTCATCGGCGATAGCTTGATAAAAAGTTTGTGCGTCCATCATAGAAAGCAATGCCAGTGCGAGTTTCGGACCAACCCCGCTAATACTGATAAGTTGTTCAAAAGCGTCCCGATCTTCTTCACTGGAGAAACCATAGAGAGCCATTCCATCTTCACGTACATAAAAATGTGTATAAAGAGACACCTCTGAGCCGACTTCTCCCAGACGACTTGACGTTGTGGTTGGTGCGAAAACACGAATACTAAAGCCGCCGATGCGTACAATAAGATAACCTGCCCGACGCGCTTCAAGAATTCCCTGAATACTGGCTATCATAGTTACTTTCCTTACCTTTTGTCGAATGAATCATTAATGATAGACATGTTATATTGAAAAATCACATGCCTTTTAGAAGATTTGGGTACGAGTGAGAAACGAGGCGGTATGCAAATGACAGATGGCCACCGCTGCGGCATCTGCTGCATCATCCGGACGCGGAATAGATTTGAGATGTAGTAGAATGCGCACCATCTCTCCCACCTGCTCTTTGTTGGCCCCACCATAACCAGTCACTGCCTGCTTGACTTGCTTAGGAGTATATTCAGAAACTACAAGACCTCCGTTTGCCAATGCCAACATTGCCACTCCACGTGCCTGTCCTACTGTCATGGCTGTACGAGTATTTTTGGCGAAGAAGAGTTCTTCCATTGCAGATTCGTTTGGACGATAGGTAATAATAATCTCGTTTAAATGATGATAGATGTGTTGTAAACGTTCAGGCATTGACATAGTGGAGGGTGTAGTAATGACATCACACGCAACCATATTCAACTCGCTACCCCGAGCTTCCACAACAGCATACCCAACAATCGCTGTGCCAGGATCTATCCCAAGTGCGACGCGAGGCGAAGGAGAAGAGGAGGATGGGCTAGTTAGACTGCCCATCTCTCAACCCTCGTACGAAGCTGCAAAGGCCTCCGAGAAGTCAGCGTTTGTATACACATTCTGCACATCGTCCAGGTCTTCGAACTTCTCCACCAGGCGCATTACCTGGTGCGCTATCTTTTCATCAGCGAGTTCAACTCTGGTTTTCGGCAGCAGTGTACTCTCAGCTTTTACTATTTTATACTTTTTTGATTCTAATGTCTGACGAATCGTTTCGAGATCAGAGGGATCGGAATAAATAGTGAGAACCTCGTCGTCAGGACCTACCGGATCGACATCATCGGCGCCCAGGTCTATAGCCTCAAGGGTGAGTTCATCGGGATCATGCCCTTTCAGTTCTACCTCGATGATGCCTTTTGCCTCGAAAAGCCAGTCAACGCACCCATTTTCACCCATGTTCCCGCCATTACGATTAAAGGCGTTACGGACTTCAGCAACAGTACGGTTCCGATTCTCTGTCAATGCCTGCACCAGTAGAGCTGTGCCTCCTGGCCCGTAGCCCTCATAGGTAATTTCCTCAAGAGCATTGCCTTCTGCTCCCCCCATTGCGCGCTTAATTGTACGCTCGATATTATCCATCGGCATGTTGGCATCTCTTGCTCTTTGTATTGCCATGCGCAGGCGAAAGTTTGCATTAGGATCCCCGCTACCGCCTTCGCGCACGGCTACTACAATTTCACGTCCTAACCGTGTAAAAAGTTGGCCTCTTCTAGCGTCGTTAACTCCTTTGGAACGGCGTATTTGTGCCCATTTAGAATGACCTGACATACTATCGCCCCCTGGTGATTTTTAGGTTAAACAATTACAAAAATATGTGTGTTGTGTGTTTGAGTCTTGAGAAATCTCGTTGTTAGCATTGTAACATGAATGCCCTCAGAGCGTCGAGTGGTTACTCAAACCTCTTGTAATCGCGTGCTCTCTGATATATCCTTGTCACAATGTAGTCTTGCAAGAAGCAATTGCCTCTTGCGCTCTAATCAGTTATAAAGCTGGAGCCTGTACAACTCGTTCCTAAAACAGAACGTATTACTTGTTGAAAGTGTAAACTCTTGAAGAAAGATACTATGGTTAAAAGCCAGCTAAAACCAACAGCGCGTCAGGGTCTCGGTCGCACAGGTGAACGACTTGCTGCGGAAACACTCATGAGCAAAGGGTATCGTATCCTGGAGCGAAATTTTCGCTGTCGTCAAGGCGAAATTGACCTTGTGGCTGAGGATGAGCAAGATATTATCTTTGTGGAAGTAAAGGCTCGACGTGGCGTTTCTTTTGGCTTGCCCGAAGATGCGCTGACAATGCGTAAACGTCGCAAGTTAGTGGAGGTTGCATCGTATTACCTGGACCTTCACACGTGTTCGGATCGCTCCTGGAGAATCGATGTGGTAGCGGTGCAGTTCAGTAGCAGTGGAAAACTTGAAGAGATACGAATTTATAAGCACGCCGTCACAGATATCGAGTAGAATATACTAGCTTATACCAAATACATATATAAATACCAGAATGGGAGGAAGTACATGGCAGACTTCTTAGAATCCGCAAAAAGTATGGTGAACGCGGCAGTAAGCCGTACGAGTTGGGAAGCGCAGAAACAAATGCGCGTTCGTAGTAAACAAACCGAAATTGATAAACTTCTAGCGCAACGCCAGCAGTTACTCGACGAACTTGGGCAAATCGCAATGAACCTTTACCAACAAGGGAAGTTGACCGATCAGCAACTTTCACGCTTATGTGCCAGTATTCAAGAGCTGGACCATGATGCACAGAACCGGGAGGCTCAATTACAGGAGATTAAGAGCGAAGTCTACCAGGCAAATCAATTTGCGCCTGCATCGACTCCAGATTATACTCCACCTGTCTCATCGTCGACATCTTCAACTTCTCAAGCTTCAAAAGCAGGAGCGAAATCTCTGCTTTGCCCGGTATGTGGTACTCCTATACGCTCAAATGCTCTTTATTGTCGTAGTTGCGGTACGAAATTGCGTTGATTGGCGTATAACTGTGTGTTACAATGACTGATGCCTCTGATGGCTATTGTAATTGAACGTCAATAGCTTTTTATGGAATTGCAGTTGTAAACATAGTGGACAGGTAAGCAGCTTGAAGGGTGCTCTATTGACCAAACGTTCTCAGGGAGAAATGACCCTAACCCTCGACTGTATTAGTCACAGTTCGGCACAGACCCAGCGGCTAGGTATGCGTTTGGGAGAGCTACTCCGGGGGGGAGAACTCATTTTGCTCGATGGCCAACTGGGAACAGGGAAGACAACCTTTACTCAGGGTCTGGCACAGGGTTTGGGTATAATTGAGAACATTAATAGTCCCACCTTTACTCTACTCAAGGAATATACAGGTCAACCTCACACTGGAATTTCAACGGATGTTTTATCCTATAGAAGACCAGCTCTCTACCACTTTGATTTGTATCGACTGGATAATCCCGATGAAATAGTTGATCTCGGTTTTGAAGACTATTTTTTCAGTGATGGTGTCTCCGTTATTGAATGGGCAGAGAAAGCTGGCTCGTTCTGGTCAGAAGAACACCTGAATATACGCTTGAAAATGATGTCTGAAACAAAACGAGGTTTGTTGTTTATCGCAACGGGCGAGCGTTACTGCGAACTGTTGCGACAATTTCAGAAGAACGCTTATGCTACTACTGGCTCTTGATACATCTACCCACCAGGCGAGTGTTGCGCTATGCGATGAGCAAACGCTTTATGGCGAATATACCTGGCAAATAGGCAACAACCACAGTGTAGAGTTGCTGGAACGCATTCAACGCCTGGTGGTAGTTGACTGTGGTAGCAGCTTGCAAGCTATTGATGGCGTGACTGTTGCTATAGGGCCTGGTTCGTTCACTGGAGTAAGAGTTGCAGTTGCTACTGCAAAAGCCTTTGCGTTTGCATTACATAAGCCACTTGTCGGAGTCAGTACCCTTGAGATTATTGCTGCACAACAGGATAAGTGGCGAGGTCCTGTGTGTTCTATTCTGGAAGCTGGCCGATCTGAACTTTACGCGGCTTGCTATCTTTTTGACGAAAGAGATAGCAATGGTGAGATCACGCACCATATAAGGCAGCTCAGTGAGTATCTCATGCTCTCTCCACAACAACTGGTTACCCATTTAAGCGAACATATGAATCAATGGGCTGGAGTACCGGGTAAGCGTCAAGTCTCGCCAATCCTCTTTTGTGGCGAGTTGAGCGAAACAACTCGCCAGGTGATATACGAGCAAATGCAAGGGAAAAGCCTTTTTATTGACAACTTGCAAGCAACAAGACGCGCTTCATCCCTGGCTTTACTTGCGATTCAACGTTTGGATGAGGGCAAGATTGAAGATCCTATGTTACTTGAACCATTGTATTTGCGTCGTCCATCCATCACAAAGAGTACTCGTAAACAGCCGCTCCTGGGGCAGAAACCAAATCAGTCGTCCGATCTGAATCAGACAGAAAGGGAAGAGGGTGCGTTACGTCATTGATCGCATGACAATGTCAGATGTGCCTCGTGTCATAGAGATCGAGCGTCTAGCCTATCCATCAACCTGGCCTCCAAGCGCCTACCGCAAAGAGTTACAGGAAAATCGTTGGGCACATTACATTGTATTACGTGATAAACACATTGCCGAGGAGCAGATGTCAGACCCAGTGCAAGGACCAGAAAGGCATCGACGTTTCTTTCCACTTACGCTCTTGCCAGTTCGGTCCACTTCTAGCGTTTCAACCCCCAGCCTGGCTTCAATTATTGGTTTTGCGGGATTGTGGCTGATGGTTGATGAGGCGCATATTACTACAATTGCGATGCATCCGGATTTCCGCCGTCGTGGTTTAGGAGAATTTATGCTGGTAAGCCTGATTGATATTGCATATGACATCAATGCCAGGTGGGTTACTCTTGAAGTTCGAGTTTCTAACTACAACGCGCAGAATCTCTATCGTAAGTATGGATTTCGGGAAGCGGGTTTGCGTCATCGCTATTATAGTGATAATCAGGAAGATGCCTTGATCATGTGGACTGATGAGATCAAATCCCCTACCTTTAAACAAAAATTCCAGGAATTGAAATCCACACTCATGCAAAAACTTGAAGCACAGTAGTGGTGAGATTTATCATTATTGACGATAAAAAACAGGATCATCTTTTATGCTCATACTTGGAATTGAAAGCTCATGTGATGAAACAGGGGCGGCCATCATCAAAGATGGCCGTTATCTGCTCTCAAATGTGGTAGCCTCGCAAGCTGAAATTCATGATCGCTACGGCGGTGTGGTACCAGAAGTTGCTTCACGTCAACAACTTACTACTATCATTCCAGTAATAGAAATGGCATTTGACCAGGCTGAATGCGGATGGGAAAACATCGATGCTGTTGCAGCTACCTACGGTCCTGGACTGGCTGGATCACTGTTAGTAGGTCTTACGGTAGGCAAAGCTATGGCTATGGCACACAATCTCCCATTTCTTGGCGTCAATCATCTTGAAGCGCATATCTATGCTAACTGGCTGAGAGGAAAAATTGAAGCTGCTTCAAAAGAAACGGAGGATTCTGATTGGGAGTATCAAGAGGGAGATCCTATCTTTCCTTCGATGTGCCTTGTCATCTCAGGCGCTCATAGTGAGCTTGTACTTGCGCGTGATCATGGCCAATACGAATTGTTGGGTCGTACTCGCGATGATGCGGCCGGGGAAGCTTTTGACAAAGTAGCACGTATTCTAGGTCTCAGCTACCCAGGTGGACCGGCTATTCAGAAAGCCGCCCAACATGTACAGGAGGAATTAGAACAGCAAGGTAAATCAGCTACGCAGGCACTTAACGCATATCGTTTGCCTCGCTCCTGGTTACGGGGCACCTATGATTTCAGCTTTAGCGGCCTAAAGACAGCGGTGCTTCACCTGGCTGAGGGTGCGGCAGGAGAGCAGAATGTGCAGCATACTCGCTCTTCAGGAAATGCAGGCAAGCAAGTTAATCAGTACACACGCATGGGCGTGCAAGCAGTACAGAGGGGTGGCGCGAATGTCGAGTTACTTGCCGCGAGTTTTCAGGAAGCTGTTGTGGATGTTCTAGCGGTCAAGACTCGTCTTGCAGCACAGGAATATCATGTTAAGCAAGTAGTACTTGCGGGTGGGGTAGCTGCAAATGTCAACCTGAGAGCACGTCTGGAGCGGGAATTGCGCCCACTGAATATCCGTCTTAAGTATCCAGCGATTGAGTATTGTACCGACAATGCCGCAATGATTGCAAGCGCTGCATTTTTTCACCTGCTTAGAGGCGAGCAACATGGACTTAACCTGGATGTTGAGCCAGGATTGAGCCTACCATTTTCAAAAAAGTGAGGGTATCGTATGGCAAAACAAAAAGTATATGCTCTAGGAATTGACCTGGGCGGAACGAAAACCCTGGCTGCTGTTGTGGATGTCAGCACTGGTGAAGTAACAAGTTCAGAACGCAGACGCACACATGCCGAAAAGGGGCAGGAATATGTATCACAGCACATCATAAACCTGTCAACAGCCGCGCTCGAATCTGCAAAATTGCCAAACGACGCAAAAATTGTTGCGGTTGGCATTGGAGCGGCCGGACAAATTGATCGCAAAAAGGGGGTTGTCGTAGATGCACCGAATCTGGGAGTCAAAGATATGCCGATGACCGATATACTTGGCAAGCAATTTGGCAAGCCCGTTGCAGTTGGCAATGATGTCGAAGTAGCAGCCCTGGGAGAATACATTTATGGTTCGGGTCGGGGATTTTCTACCTTTGTTGTCATGTTCGTAGGCACAGGCATCGGTAGTGGCATTGTACAGAACGGTCGTTTGTACGCGGGCCTGACAGGGACTGCCGGTGAAGTCGGCCATATGACTATTCAGGCAGGTGGGCGCATCTGTCCTTGTGGTAGTCGTGGCTGTTTAGAAGCGTATGCATCTCGCACTGCTATAACAAGAGCAATTATGGCAGAAATACACCATGGGCGCACCTCAGTTCTAGCCGAGGAAGCGGAACTCCAACTGACGGAAGGCGAAACTATTATTCGTTCTGGATTGCTGGCAAGTGCGCTTAATCGGGGTGATGCCCTGGTCAATGAAATTATCACTGAAGCGGCTGATTTCCTGGGATATGGACTAGCTTCCGTCATGAACTTCTACAATCCCGAGTGCATTATTTTAGGTGGAGGAGTCATTGAAGCCATTGATCTGCTTTTTGAGCGTGCAGTTCATCGCGCTCGCATTACTGCATTGGCAGATCCAGGTCGCAAAACGAAGATTATACGCGCAAAGCTGGGAGACTTTTCTGGTGTCGTTGGCGCTGCCTGTCTTGGGGCACAAGCAGCAGGCTTTACATTTCCCTTTCAGTAGTCAAAGGATCAGGAGTGCAGAGGGTATAGAGCCTTAGGAACCCGGGAAGAAAAGACTTGTATATAGCTTGGGAATGGGGGAAGATTATGGATGGAACATTACCCGCAATTGATGTACGATCTGTAGCCATCACAGATGCGCTTGCTCTGCACAAACTAGACTACAGTTTTGAGACAGATCGAATCTATACTTTACATGTAAATGGAAAGTTGGAACAAAACGATGACACCTTGCAAACATTGTATAAACCATCATTAGCCTTCGAACTCTGGGAGACACCTGTCGACCCGCCTCTTTATAAAAGCTTTCGTGAATACGAACATAAACTGGAAGAAGTTGAAAGCAGGCTGAGTAGTGTTGAAGGAGGTTACGTTGCCCTGGCTGGTGGGCAGATAGCAGGAGCAGTTTTGCTGAACGTAGAACAATGGCGTTCTGTAGCGAGAATTGAAGATATCATTGTCGGCCGCCAGTTCCGGCGTTATGGTATTGGTTCATTGCTACTCAATTGCGCTTCAGACTGGGCACGCAACCGAGGCTGCTGGGCAATCGTACTAGAGACCCAGAACGTCAATTATCCAGCCATACAATTTTATTTGCGTAATGGCTTCGAAGCGTGGAGTGTCCATAAACACTTCTATCCTCCAGGCCCGGTGGAGCACGAAGTGGCGATTTTTATGGGAAAAAAGCTGAGGTGAAGTAGCAAACATCCTGTCATACATACTATAATTAGAACCTGGAAACAGGTGCGCTTCTTTTCGGCAGAATTATTTGATATGAGCCTGTGTTATTTCGTGTGTAGGCTATCTCATACATGCCTGCGACGAACTGTTGATATACACGTATCGGGGGTTTAGATGGAGTTGTCCATAAAAATTCTTGCAATCATCGTCGGCATTGTTTTAATCTTTCTTGTCATTCAAGACAGTTTTGAGTCGATCATCCTGCCGCGCAGGGTATCAAGGCGCTTCAGACTGTCGCGTTTGTTCTACACATCAACCTGGATGCTGTGGTCGTCAAGTGGGCGGAGGTTGCACTCAGGGAATCGACGGGAGTTTTATCTGAGTTACTATGGCCCGCTTTCGCTCATCCTTATGCTGGCTGTCTGGGCATTGGTCCTTGTCCTCTCTTTCGCACTTATCGAATGGGGGCTAAGTTCGCCTCTGAATGTACCGGAGAAGGATGTGACTTTTGGAACCTATCTATACATGAGTGGGACGACATTTGTCACCCTCGGGTTAGGCGATGTCACACCAATGTCAGGGCTAGCACGATTCCTCGTCTTTGCAGAGGCTGGCTTTGGCTTTGGCTTACTCGCCCTGATTATTGGCTATATCCCGGTGATCTACCAGGCGTTTTCACGCCGGGAGATCAATATCTCCCTTCTCGATGCGCGCGCTGGCTCACCTTCAAGCGCGACCGAATTGTTGCGTAGGAGTTATCGAGATCGGAAAATGGACGAACTTGTCCAGTTCATGCGTGAATGGGAACGCTGGTGTGCTGAATTGCTGGAGAGTCATCTCTCCTATCCGGTTTTGACGTACTATCGCTCCCAACATGAACGGCAATCCTGGCTGGCCGCGCTAACAACCATTCTGGATACCTGTGCATTGCTGATTGTTGGTTTCGAGGACATTTCTATACCAACTATACGATACACTTTCGCTATCGCCCGTCATGCGGCAGTCGACCTTGCACAGGTCTATGGGACGCCGCCGATGAATCCTAAACTCGGACGCCTCTCTAAGACTGAGTTTGCAAGGATGCGCGATGCTCTTGCCGAAGTGGGGCTAGTATTACAGCAAGGAGAATACGCTGAAGAGCAACTCTCTAATATACGACGGATGTACGAGCCATTTGTCAATGCAATAGCTGAGCACTTGCTGTTGAACCTTCCTCCCTGGATTCCGGAGACAAAGACGGTTGATGACTGGCAGACAAGTGCCTGGGATCATTTTGCCGAATGGTCGCCTGAAAAGCTTGATGAGATCACGCATATAATCGTCGATCACAGAAAGAAGGTACCTGTTCATCATAGTCACGCGCATGCGCATAAGACGCAAACCGACGAGCACTCCTCAGATGGTGGTGAACAAAAAGCCTCTTCAGGGTAGGAAAGTCTGCTATCCTACTGGGCGATTGCGAACTCTTCTAATTTCGGGAACAATGGTGTTGGAATAGGTAATTTCATGCCCTCTGGAACTGCAGCAAGTTTCCAACTGACTGTATCCACCTGGCCATCGAACCCCAGAAAATGATGTAGCTTTTGAGATGAGAAAGGTAGATATGGGCAGAAGAGTACTCGTAAGCCACTCAATACTTGAAGCATTACATATATTGTAGTCCCTGCTGCCTCGCGATCTGCTTTAATCTCTTTCCAGGGCGCCTGCTCATCCAGGTAACGGTTTGCTGCATGCGAAACTGCCATAGCGGCGTTAATGCCATCTTTCAAATGGCAAAGCGCTATGTTATGCCCAACTACCGTAAAGCCTCGCTCCACTTCTTGTAGGATTTCGCGATCAGCCTGGCGTAGGGTTTGTGGTTGTGGAACAACACCGCCGAACTTACTCTGTAGAAAAGTGAGAGTACGATGTACCGCGTTTCCATAGGTGGCTACCAGTTCGTCATTATTTCGCCGGATTAATTCCTCATATGTAAAATCGGTATCTCGTCCCTCGGGAGCAGTTACCGAAAGATAATAACGTAGCGCATCAGCATCGTATTGATCTAAAACATCTTTTGTCCATATCACATTGCCTCGACTGCTCGATGCCTTTACCCCGCTCATTGTCATAAACTCGTTTGCCGGTACATCATAAGGTAAATTGCGATTGCCATAGCCCATCAACATAGCGGGCCAGATAATTGCATGGAAAGGAATATTGTCTTTTCCGATAAAGTAGTAGGACTTTACTGGTGGTTCCGCTTGACCAGGTACCCACCAGATCTTCCATGCTTCTGGCGTACCACGCCTTTCTGCCCATTCAACTGAGGCCGAGAAATAGCCAATAACAGCGTCAAACCACACATAAATACGTTTATCCTCGAAGCCATCGATCGGAATAGGAACACCCCAATCCAGGTCGCGAGTGATCGCTCGCGGTCGCAGTCCTTCTTTGAGCCAGTTCATGGCAAATCCCAGAGTATTAATACGCCAGTAATCCTTACCATCTGAAAGCCAGGCCATCAACGGCTCTTGCAACTTAGGTAGATCCAGGAAGAAGTGTTCCGTTGAGCGTATTTCCAGACTGGCTTGTTTACTTCCACATAGGCGACAACGAGGAACGATCAGATCAACGGGATCAAGCGTTCGACCACAGTTATCGCACTGATCACCACGAGCAGATGTATAACCGCAGTGCGGGCAAGTGCCTTCAACATAACGATCGGGCAAGAAGCGACGATCTGTAGGGCAATAAGGAGATTCCATGGAATCTTTGTAGATATAGCCTTTATCATAGAGCGTTAAAAAGAAATCTTGCGTAATGCGATAGTGATTTTCCGTTCCTGTTTCAGTATATAAATCCCAGGACATGCCCAGTCTATCCCACACTTCACAAATTTGATGGTGATAGCGCGCTACGAAATCACGCGGGTTGATGCCCTCTCGTTCAGAGTCAACGAGTATGGGTGTGCCATGTTCATCGCTCCCAGAAACCATAAGAACATGGTTCCCGGCCATACGATGATAACGCGCAAATGTGTCGGCAGGTAAATAGGCGCCAACGATCTGACCAACATGAGTGGAGCTTTTCGCATACGGCCACGCCACACAAACAAGAATATGTTCGTTCATACGAATAATGAATCTCCCTAATTGTTAGAGGTCAATGACCCCCAGCTAAAGCACGGGGGCTTGTGTCTAGACTCCACCGCAACTCGGCATAGCGTTGCCGCCGTGCCGCTTTGGCTTCATCGTCCGACACATCAGGGCGTATCGACAAAACGCCCGTGTTGGTCCAGTCTTGCCGGGCCAGCAGCGTTCTCAAGGCAATGTTCCGCGCACCAATCAAATCAGCATGGAGGCTGTAATGGCAACTCTGACAGACGAACAGTAAGCCCTTGTTTGGCCGCTTCTCTTTGGAGGTATAGCCACACATCGGGCACGCTTGGCTGCTATAGTGGGCATCCACTTTCACGACCATCGAGCCCGCCAGCATCGCTTTATAAGCAATGTAGCTGTGCAGCTCGGCAAAGGCCCACTTGGACGCATGTCCATTAGCTTTACGCCGTTTCTTGGTGGCATTCTTACCTCGTTTCCTCTTGGTGCGTTCTCCGATATCCGTCAAGTCCTCCAGGCCAATGATGCTGTGTGGGTGCGCGTCCACAATGCGCCGACTTATGCTATGGTTGCGATCTTGTTTCAACCGTCTCTCTCGTCCGCTGATGGCGATCAATCGTCGTGTCGCGGAACGAGTGCCTTTCTTCTGCAACCGATTTCGCAGTCGCGCATAATGATCGGTCCTGGCCCGTGCAGCCTTGCCAGAATAGAATGAAGCATCATTGGTGGGAGTAGCAGTCACTGCCAGATAGCGTTGTCCCACATCCACCCCGACAACCTCTTTATAAGTCTCTGGCAGTGGATCGCTACCCTCCACTTCAAGGGAAACCAGCAGGTAGAAGTGTTTACGGGGCTTGGCATACCAGAGTTTGGCGACTCCGATATGAGCTCCCGACTGGAGAAGAGCCACATGTTTGCTATAGCCTGTGTAGGGAACAACCACGCGCCCATCCAGGGTCAGGATACTGACACGCTGCTCCGTCTTGAATCCATAATCATGCCCAATTTGGTAGGTCAGCGTTGGGGACACATACTTGGGAGCTTGATCGAGTCCTTTATAGCGTTTCTTGGTCAATCCGGCTGCCCTCGCTTTGGCATTCTGTTTGACCTTTGTCCAAAGTGTCTTTTAGGTTGCACCCACTTGACGAGTAATACTACAGGCCATCTGCGCCGGTATCTTGTAGCGGGCGCGTATCTCTGCATACGTGCCATCCTGCAAGCCAACCTTGTTGCTCATCTTGCCATGCTCAAACGCATAGCGACTCACTAAGTTAACGGCATCGCGATAGGCCAACTGTGTAGCTCGCAAAGCCTGAAACTGTGCAGCATTTGTATGCAATTTGAGTTTGGCGGTCATGAGTTGTTTCATAGCTCCAATATAGTACGTTTTCATCAGTTTGTCAAACTTTTTGTACTGATGAAACTTTAGTGCTGCTGACGCAGCGGGCTATTCCTCCACAGCTTAAAGGCGCGGGGCATCCCAGCCCGTTCTCGGTGAAGAAAGGTTTTAGGTTAACCGTGGGTATTATAACATAGGTAAGGGGGAGTACAAGTGAGACAGTAAGTTATCACACCATGTCACCCTGAGCGAAGCGAAGGGTCTGTGTGCTCAGCATGACAGAGGGCTGTGCCTTTCCGCAGCCTGGCAACTCGTCGCTCAACCCAGGTTCATTCGAGTGAGACCTCGAATCCTCTCATCTTACATCCCAATGTAGCGTGCGTACACAGACAGAGCGACCTGTTCGTCATCGGTTCCTTTGATAATCGCACGCGCATCGGGGAAAATGGTCAGTTCATATCCATCAACGATGAAGCGTAGTAAAAATTCGTTGAAAGAAACCTGACCAACAGGGCGCAATCGTTCAGCCAGGTCTGATAAATTTATCTTATCATGCTTTCTTCCACTCCGCACCTGCACGGCATTGCGTCCACAGAGACTAGCGCTGCTTGTACCGTTTAGGGAGTCGAGGAATTCATACTGGTGTAAACCACAGGTTGGACAATCTGGCTGGCGTGGTAACTCAATACGCTCACTGGTATTCTCCCAAACATCCATCCAGAACATGGCACGACTCACTTTGTCGCTTTGCAACAACAACTTGAGAGCTTCGGTAGCCGCGACGCCTGTAATTGCGCCTACAATGCCATTGAGGACACCGGCGGTATCACAGGTAGGGGTCGTGCCAGGTAGAGGCATTTCTGGAAATATACAGCGCAAGCAGGGAGTGTCTCCGGGTAAAATGTTCATAGTCACACCATACGAAGCAATTACGGCGCTGTAGATCCAGGGTCGTCCATATTTGACACATACATCATTGAGCAAGTAGCGTGTCTCAAAATTATCTGTAGCATCAAGCACCAGATCTACTTTTTGAACCAAGGATTCAATATCATCGGCATTAATATCTTCTACCAGTACCTCTATTTTCGTTGTACTATTCACTCGATGCAATTTTTCGGCAGCGGCGATGGCTTTTGGTAGCCTTCGCGCAATATCTTCCTCATCGAAAAGAATCTGACGCTGCAGATTATTCAATTCGATATAGTCACGATCAGCAATCACCAAACTCCCAATACCTGCTCGACAGAGGTTGTTGGCAAGTACTGTTCCCAAAGCCCCACAACCAATAATGGCTACTGAGGAGTCGCCCAGTCGTTTCTGACCATCTTTGCCGATAGGACCGAAAAGTGTTTGACGTGAATAGCGGTCAAGTGTAGACGTCCCAGACATCACATTAGCTCCCGGTGTTCTTGTTGGATCTATTTTTCTCTACGTTTCTCGTACCATTCTAGCACAAATGACTTAGAAAAGGTTGGCAGTTATCTATTACTGTGCTACAATGCAAAAAGGCGACCGAAGATTTATAGAAATTTGTACATTGTACAATTCAGTCTTCTAGTGCGGGGATATCATGAAAAAAGTATTGGTTATCGATGACAATCCCACAATAGTAGAACTTATAAAATATGCTGTGAATCTACAGAGCACATTTCAGGTTATCGTCGCCTATGACGGTGAAGAAGGTTTAAAAAGTGTCTATGCCGAAACCCCTGATTGCGTTATTATCGATGTGAAGATGCCTCGCATGGACGGCTATAAACTTGTTCGATGCTTACGTGGAGATACTCGTACGGCAAATATTCCTCTCATCATCTTAAGTGCGATGACACGTGAAGAAGATCAGATGACAGGTTTACTTTCGGGAGTTGATGAGTATCTTACAAAACCATTTAAACCAGGAGCGCTGAACGCAGCAATAGAACGAGTATTACTTCTGACACCGGTGGATCGGCAGCGGCGAATGGATTATTTATTACAGACACATGCTGAACGAGAATAATGGTGCGTGAACTACAAAGACTGCGTAGATTACACATTCTTTTGGTAGACGATGATCCAGGGGCATACAATAGAATTCAGCAGGCTTTAGGAAGTGACTTTCATCTCTATCATGCTCAATCTCTTATAGAAGCCAGACAGCAACTCATAGAGTATATTCCCGACATTGTAATCTGCGAGGTCCAACTTGGTAAGGAAAGTGGACTTGAGCTTTGCCGCTTTATTCGCAACACCCCTACTTTGCATTATCTCCCACTTATGCTTCTAACCTCACTTACGACTCTCCAGGACAAAATTGCCGGATTTGATGCGGGCGCTGACGATTATGTGGTAAAACCATATGATGCGCGCCATTTAATGGCACGCATCCGATTGCTCACGCGCATGAAGAATCTTGAACAACAAGATGATTGAGCAGTCAAGCTTATCCGGGGGATTCACCGGGCTTGGTACATCTCCTTCCAGGATGATACGTTTGCGCCGCAGTTCTTTCTCAGGATCAGGTACTGGGATAGCCGAAAGGAGCGCCTGGGTGTAGGGATGCAGAGGCAGTTCGTATAACTCTTCACTATCGCATAGTTCTGCAACCCTACCAAGGTACATTACCGCTATTCGGTCACTGATATGTTTTACCACCGAGAGGTTATGTGCCACGAATAAGTAGGTCAGTCCAAATTGTTCTTGCAAATCCTCCATCAAGTTAAGCACCTGAGCCTGGATCGACACATCGAGCGCTGATACAGGCTCATCAGCAACGATGAACGAGGGCCGAAGAGCCAGGGCCCGTGCGATGCCAATGCGCTGGCGTTGACCTCCACTAAACTCGTGAGCAAAACGGTTGACAAAGTATGGGTTGAGACCCACCACTTCAAGCAAATGAGCAACTTCATCATTGATCTCTTTTGTGTTGCCTTTCTTGAAGTTCTCCAATGGCTCCGCGATGGTCTTCCCGATGGTAAAACGAGGGCTGAGTGAGCCATAAGGATCCTGGAAAACCATCTGCATATCTACTCGCTTTTTGCGTATCTCATCAGATGGAAGTGTCGTCAATTCAGTCCCGTTCAGTTTAACGCTGCCTTCTGTCGGCTTAATTAACTGTAAAATGGCGCGACCTGTTGTCGACTTACCACAGCCACTTTCTCCTACCAGGCCTACCGTCTCGCCACGTTTAATGAACAGATCAACGCCATCGACAGCCTTGACCTGTGCTACAGTTCGATTAAAAATGCCCCCTTTAATCGGGAAATAAACTTTTAAGCCTTTTACATCTACCAGGGTGGTGCCTGTCTCCTTAGACGTTTGAACTTCTTGTGTCATATTTTCTTTCCCCTTAGTTTTAGTCTGGATAGAAGCAGGCGGCCACTTGATCGCTGCGCCCTACTGGCATCAGTTGCGGACGTTCCTCCCGGCAGCGGCTTTGTACCTTAGGACAACGAGGAGCATAGGGACAGCCAGCAGGAGGATTGAGTAGGTCTGGCGGTTGTCCTGCAATCGGATTAAGCTTGATGCCACGTTGATCATCCAGACGGGGGATAGAGTGTAGAAGGCCAACTGTATAGGGATGTGCAGGAGTCTCGAAGACTTGCTTCACCGGTGCAGACTCCACTATATGGCCTGCATACATCACGTTGACGTACTCAGCGGTACCAGCAACCACTCCCAGATCATGGGTAATCAGCATGACTGATGTGTCGAATTCTTTTGACAGGCCCTTCATCAACTCAAGAATTTGAGCCTGGATTGTTACATCCAACGCCGTGGTTGGCTCATCCGCAATCAGCAGTTTCGGATTGCATGCTAGAGCAATAGCAATCATGACGCGCTGGCGCATTCCTCCACTAAACTCGTGTGGATAGTTCTTAGCACGTCGTTTGGAATCTGGAATGCGCACCAGATCTAGCATTTCAACGGCGCGTTTCCAGGCCTGGTCCTTGCTCATGTCTTTGCGGTGCCGCTTGACCGTCTCAGCAATCTGGTAACCAATGGTAAACACCGGATTCAGCGAAGTCATCGGATCCTGGAAGATCATCGAAATTTTGCTGCCGCGCAAATCTGTCAGCTCATCCTGGTTCATTTCGAGGATATTCTCGTCGTTGAAGTTAATTTCGCCACCGACGATTTTACCCGGGGGATTCGCTACCAGTCGCATCACGGAAAGCGCGGTAACGCTCTTGCCACAACCACTTTCGCCTACCACACCCAGGGTCTCACCTGGTTTGATTGTGAAAGAAACGTCATCAACTGCCTTCACGACGCCAGCTCGGGTAAAAAAGTACGTCTTAAGGTTATTGACCTCAAGGAGATGCTCTGCCATGTTCATTCCTCCGCTTCCTAATCTTTTGATCTTGGGTCAAAGGCATCGCGCAAGCCATCGCCCAGGAACGAGAAAGCTAGCACAAAAATGGTCAGCACGACGGTGGGCACTAGTATTTCCCAGGGATGAGAATCAACGAGAGGTTGTGCATCGGAAATCATCAGGCCTATACTGGAGCCTGGGGGTTGTACGCCAAGGCCAAGCAGGCTGATGCCGGCCTCGCCGATGATGGTACCAACGATGTTCAGTGTTGATGCGACAATCACGATGCTGAACAGGTTGGGGATAATGTGGCGCAGCATAATGCGAAAGTCACTGGTACCCGCCGTACGCGCAGCCTCGATAAATTGTTGTTCTTTGAGCTGTAGCGTCTGGCCTCGTACATAGCGGGCCATTAATGGCCATGCCACGAAAGCAAGTGCGAGCGAGACCACTAACAGGCGAGCGTTGCCATTCGCCCCAATAACTGGGATATTGCTCAAGGTGGTATCGGCCCATCCACCCCAGATTCCGGCCACCAGGATGATAAACAGCAGGCCGGGGAAGGCAAAAATGATGTCGGTAAAACGAGCCAGCACCTGGTCAATTGCCCCACCGTTGAAGCCGGCCAGCACACCCACAGTGATACCCACGCCGACATCTACCACCTCTACCAATAAGGCGACAGTTATCGATATCAGGATGCCCTGCATCAAGCGCGCAAGAATATCACGACCAAGTTGATCTGTTCCCAACCAGTACTGCAATGAGGGTAATTCGTCTTGACGGTTGAGTTCCTGATGATAGAATGTATGGTAGACTTGCGGCCCAATAGGGCCGGAGATTGGACTCGGATAAATACCTCCGATGTGCTGGTAAATGAATGGACCAAAAATCGCTAGCAGAACAAAGAAGACAATAATACCGACACTTGCCATAGCCCGTTTATCGCGCCTCAGTCTGCGCATCGAATCCTGGAAAGGTGTTGCTGGCTTTTTCTTCTGTTCCTGCAGGTCTTGCAGTTCGTTCTCGCCGAGTGTGGTTGCAAGATCACTATCCGTGAGCACTGCAAAGTCCATATCAATTGGTGCCTGACTCATCCCCGAAGCGGGAGCCATAAATCCTTCGGCAGCTACTTCCTGGTTCTTATCCTTTGTGTCCATCTCTTTGTCAACCTCTTATGTAGCTTTAATGCGCGGATCTACCAATGTATATAAAATATCCGATATCAAGTTGCCTATGACAACCGCTACCGCCAGAAGGACCACGGTAGCCTGGATGACGGGATAGTCGCGGTATTGCGTCGCCTGAAGCGTCGCCTCGCCGATGCCAGGGATGTTGAAGATATCTTCGAGGAAAAATGTGCCTGTGACAATCAGACCGAGTGAGAGACCCAGGACAGTGACCAGGGGAATGAGCGCATTGCGTAGCGTGTGACGGTAAATAACGGCTCGTTCGCGCATGCCCTTGGCGCGCGCGGTGCGCACGAAATCCTGGCGCAGCACCTCGAGCATACTGGTTCGTGTGAGGCGCGTCAGATAAGCCAGGCCGGCCAGCGCCAGTATCACAATCGGTCCTATTTTGAACTGCAGATCAGACCAGGTATACTGCCACGCATTGCCCCAGTTGGCTACCGGCCATTGAGCGCCGGTATGGAGATCAATCCATACGATAATGACCTGGAAAAATACCGCAAAGACGAAGACCGGCAGCGAATACATCACCAGCACGATTCCCATATTTGTCGTATCAACCCAGCTATTCGCCTTCAACGCACTGAGTATGCCCAGGGGGATGCCTATCAAAACTTCCAGCACGAGCGCCCAGAATCCAAGTTCTGCCGAGATCGGTACGCCATCTTTCAGAATGTCCCAGACCGCCCGGTTAGGGTATTCAAAAGAGAGTCCAAAGTCAAACCTGAACAGGCCCGTTAAATAATGCCAGTACTGCACAAAAAAGGGTTGGTCCAACCCGTACGTGTGCTTCAGTTGCACATAGAGTACCGGATCAAAATGGCTCCCCATCATCGTGCGAATTGGATCTCCAGGGGCAAAATACCCCATGGTGAAGGTGATGAACGTTACACCAATGACAACGAAGATGAGGCCAATAAATCTTTTGATCAAGAATTGAACCATAGTATGCCTCTTGCTCCCTTGTAAGAGGTTGGACTGTTTTCAAGATAGGCCATTCAGCCATCTCGATCCCATGTTCTATAGCTTATATATCATTACTGTTATTCAAGAAGTGTGTCTGAAACGCACCGTTTCAGACACACAAACGGGTAGGTGAAAATAAAAAGCATTAATAAGCGGACTTTTAATAAGTTTAAGAGACATTCCTGCCATTGTCAAGGCGCACTGTCATCCTGAGCGAAGCGAAGGATCTCTTTCGCCAGGCCGAGATGCTTCGTTGCACTCAGCATGACAGTTCTCCTCCTGACTGCCGTGCATAGGTTGATGCGTATTGGCTGGACATTACTGCCAAGCTCACTATTGTAGAACTATGCAAAAAAGGAACCGCACCCACTAAATGAACAGAAGGAGGAGCAGTGATCACTGTTCCTCCTTTCGTTACAATTACTACACTTGTTGCAACTTCACTACATTAGTGAGATGCGATGTAGATGTTGCCCCAGTCATTAGGTGGAATCTGCAACTGCGGATTGAAGACCATGCCCTTGACATACGGTTTGAGTACCTGGCTGAAAGCCTGCTGTGACCATGGCAACCAGGCGACGTCGTTGACCAACTGCTGCTCCGCCTGATTATATGCCTGTAAGCGAGAAGTCTGGTCGGGATTTACATCAGCCGCTTCTAGCGCCTGCTGGGTTTGCTGCTGTTGGGCCGCGTCAGCTGAGTGGTTCTGACCGTAGTTAATCTGGTTGTACTGTGCGCCTTTGTCGAACTGCAGCGTGGTCCAGTCCTGCGGGTCGGGATAGTCGGCAATCCAGCCGATAGCCCAGAACTGCAGGCCATTGGGATTGTTCAGCGCCGCCTCAGAATCCGTGAGCAGCTTGTTGAAATCTTCGGGATTCGCTTTGACACTGACGCCCAGCGTAGTCTGCCACATCTGTTGCATAGCGGATATCGCATTAGCCAGGTTGGGATCGCCACTTGAATAGGTGAGTTTGATCGACGGCAGCGAAGAGACGCTCGCATATCCCGCTTCCTGCAAGCCCTGCTGCAAGAGCGCCTTGGCCTTGGTTGTGTCGCCGCTGGTGCCCGCCACGCCGTCAGGAGCTGTCAGATTCGGGTTGTAGCCCGGCATGCCTTTCGGCACAATATGGTTCGTTGGGACGTAAGTGTTCTTATACACGCTTTGAATAATCAGGTCCTTGTTGATGGCGAGGGCAAACGCCTGGCGAATGTGGATATTGTCGAACGGCTTCACCAGGTAGTTCATGGTGAGGTAGTTGATCGCCAACTGCGGCACTAGTTGGTACTGATTGTTCGGCAGCGCCCTGGCTGTGTCCAGGTCGGCGGTAGGAATAAGTGTAGAGTAGTCTGTCTGGCCCGCCTGGTACGCTTTGAAATTCGTATCCGTCTGTTTGTAGAACGGGTAAATCAGCTTCGTCAACTGGGGGTGGGGTCCATAGTAGGTGGGGTTCGGAACCAGGACGATATTCGTGTTGTGGTTCCACGCCTGGACCTCAAAAGGACCATCGCCGCCGCCCTGGTTCAGGTGGTCGGTCCAATTATCACCGTACTTGTCAATCAAGCTCTTCTCAACCACGTAGGAAGTCCAGTAGGCCAACGCATCCAGGAAGTAAGCAGCTTTCTTGTTGGCGATGATAACGACCGTGTTGGGATCGGGTGTCAACAGACTATCCCCAATGATAGTCGGGATCTTGCCGGCGTTCAGCTTATCGGAGTCTTTGATCAGGGCCAGGTAGACCGGGCCGACCACGGATTTGGTAGCGGGCAGCAAGGCGCGGTTAATACTGTAGACGACGTCCGCTGAGGTCAACGGGGTGCCATCGCTGAACTTCAGGTTGGGTCTCAGATGGAACGTCCATGTCAGGCCATCAGAAGCCAGGTCGTAGGACGATGCAAGCTGCGGCTGGATTTTCAGATTGTCATCGAACTGCACCAGGCCCGTAAAGACAAGGTTGATGGCTTCGATGGAATTTACGTCTGTCGACAGAGCCGGGTCGAACGTCTTGATGTCCGAAACGCCGTTATAAAAACACATGTTCAGTACTTGCTGGCTTGCTGGAGCTTTTGTGGTGGTCGTAGTGGTTGTCGATGTACCACCACCACAAGCCACCACCAACATGGCCATCAAGACCAGACATGCCGGCAGAAGCTTTGTAAATAACTTCTTTCCAGGGTGCATTCGCGACTTCTCCTTTTGTTTAAATAAAAACTGCCACACTATAGGGTGGAAATTGGAAAACCGCTTTCACAAGTAAATAGCTACAATGGTGCCATATAGTTACTACGTTTGGGGGTTACTTGAATCTCACACAACAATCAACCAGGTAAGCATCTCGAAGTCAGTTGTTAATGCCGCGCGATGTACATATTCGGTCGCTTGGTTACTACACGATCAATGCTGCACAATATAAGTAGTTGCCCAATTATCAGGAGGAATCAACCCTTGCTGGTTTTCAACCATACCAATCATGTAGGGTTTGAGTAAATAAACATTCGTTACTTGTTCCATTGGCATCCATGCTACATCATTGACCAGTCGTTGCTCGGCTTTCTGATAGGTCCGCATGCGCGCCTCCTGTTGAAAAATGGAGTCTGCTTTTTCTAATTGAGTTTGTATAGATTGCTGTTGAGGCGCATTGCTACTGGAGTTTTGACCGTAATTCATGCTGTTATTCGGCACGCCTCGGTCAAACTGCCTGGTTAGCCAATCTTGAGGATCAGGATATTCGGCGACCCAGGCCAGGCCCCAGAACGCTATGCCTTGCGGGTTGTTTGTTGCCGCAGTTACTTCATCGAGGAGCGAATTGTAATCTACAGGATTGGCTTTTACTGTTATTCCGAGGACACTTTGCCACATCGCAATGAGCGCTTTGACCTCCTGATCAAAGCTGCTGACACCAGTCGCGTAGGTCAATTTGATAGGAGGTACCTGCGCAATACTTGACCAGCCCTCGTCATGTAATCCCTGCTGAAGCAGCGCTCTGGCCTTATCAGAATTCCCTTTCAGCGATTGTGTCCCATCTGGTCCAGTTAAGGCTGGATTATAACCTGGCATACTCTGGGGCACGATATGATTTGTAGGTATGACTGTCCCTTGCCAGACATTGCTCGCGATTGCTGTTTTGTCGATAGCAAGGGCGAATGCTTCACGCATATTGATATTGTCAAATGGCTTTACCAGATAATTCATAGTGTAATAATTAATCCACAATTGGGGAATCTGATGGAAATCCGATCGCTTTTTATCGTTGTCAAAGTTAGCAATCGGTACGCCTGTCATATCAACCTGACCATTTTGATATGCCTGGTAAGCAGCCTCCGCTTGAGGGTAGAAAGGAAAGACCACTCGTTGTAGTTGTGGTAGCGCATTATAGTAGTTAGGATTGGGAACAAAGTCAATCTCTTTACCATGCACATACTGCATTACTTTGAAAGGACCAGCCCCTCCACCCAGGTTCAGATGATCAGTGAAATTCGACCCATATGTATCAATCAGGCGCTTCTCGACGACATAAGAGCAAGTATGTGCCAGCATAGTTAGGAAGTATGCTGCACTCTTCTTCGTTTGAATCACAACCGTATTTGGATCAGGAGCCATCAAGCTATCGTTAATTAAGCTCTGTATTCTACCACCCAGCAATTTATCAGAATCTCTTATCAGATCTAGATAGATTGGCGCAACTGTGGATTTTGTTGTTGGCTGCAATGCTCGATCAATACTGTAGATTACGTCGGCAGAAGTAAGCGGAGTTCCATCACTGAATTTCAGGTGAGGTTTTAAATGAAATGTCCATGTCATCCCATCGGAGGTTTGTTGCCAGGATTGAGCAAGCTGTGGGTGTATCTGGAATTTGTCATCAAGTTGGACCAGTCCTGTAAAGATCATTTGAATGGCTGAAATGGATGAGGTATCATATGCAAGCGCCGGGTCAAATGTAGTAATATCCGAAGTCCCCAGGATTGGAGCAACAAATACCTGATCCTTGGCTGGAGCCTTCACAGGTTTGGCTGGAATGTTTGTAGTATTGCCTCCAAAGAGATCGCAAGAGGATAGTAGTAGGACAAATAGAGCTAATAAAAGTGGCGCAAAACGAGTAGCATATTTCTTATTACTGGAGTACATTCGAATGTTCCTCTACCCTGTGTCTGTTCCTCTACCCCGTGTCATCCTGGATCCCCAATTGTCATGCTGAGCAAAGCGAAGCATCGCGGCCCCGCGTGACAGATGCTTCGCTTTGCTCAGCATGACAAACAGGTATGGGCCGGGATGCTGCGCTATAAATTATCAACCAACGAATTGCGTTGGGCAAAGGCGGTAGCACGTAAGGCTACATGAACAAAGCCCTCGAGGTTGATATCTGCGAGGGCTGTTGGCCAGCCTATATATTCTTCACCTGCTGCTTGTACGATTTGCATTGTATGTCCTTGTTCGACAGCGGCATCTGCTTTAGCGGAAGCCAGGCCTATAACGGCGAACAACGAACGAGCATCATGCCCTAATTGAATATAACGGCGAGCTGTTGAAAATGCTCCGGTCAGATCTTGTGCTTCCAGTTGTTCACTTAGTGTATCTAACAGTGCAGGAGCTATCAGGCCACCTCCTAATATTGGTGAACGTGTGCTAGCTGGCTGTGCAGTAACGGTCTGCTCTCCAAACTCTTTATAGAGAGCATTCAGATATGATGCTGCCATGAACAGAAGAGGTAAGGCTTCCACTTCCTGCGTCTGCGCGAACACCAATCGCACGGCTGCAGTGAAAAGCAGGCTATGCGCAGCATTTACAAACTCATTGCGATCACCATCGCCAATCCTATGCATTAGATCGGTTGCTGTGAGTGCAATAATTGAGCCGACACCTCGAGAAGAAGCTCCATTCCTGATGAGCGCATCGTATACTCCCTGACAAATCTGTAGTGTGTCAGCATTACTGAGTATGAGACGGCGTAATGGGAGCGCATTTTCTTCTTTCGGAGCAGCCAGACGGGTACGGTAACTGGCAAGGCTATGACTCGGTTCAGAAAGAAATGAGCGTACTGGATTGACCCAAGGAGGTTCTTCGGTATGCAGGGGTAGGTGTGGCGCAAGCCAATGAATAATATTGGGCGCTCGATCACCCCACTCTACAGCATCTAGCAATTGCAGACCTCGCACTGCAAACATGAGTGGATGTCCTGCATGTTGAAATGTAGTTGAAATACTGTCATACACTCGAATTTGCATTGTACGATAATCTGCGCCTGTACCATAGAGACCCAGTATCAAACGTTCAACCATAGTCCTATCATTACTGAAAACAGCATCATGCATTGCTGAGTTAACCGTTTGTCCATCCGCTAAACCACTCGGAAAGAGTGGCGAGGGGTATTTCTTTTGTGCTTCCTCACCCGCGCGTAGGGCTGGTCTTTCTGCTACCAATGCCTGTACAAGGAATGGTAAACCTCTCGTGTTGTCTGGTGTATTTTCTGCAAGAGTGTACTGGAGTGCCAGAAGCCAGCGGCACATCATGCTTGCAGCATCGAGAGTGAGGATCGTATGTCCATCACTATCTCCGTGAGCAGCAAGCATGCCCACACGACCAATCAACTCGGAGGGATTTGCACCGCGCTGTGTCAGTTCACGAGCTACAGCAATAATCTGGTCAGTATTACCAGAAACGGTGGCATCAATAAGAGAAGAAATATCGGTATTCATTCCAACTGATGGCATAAGTGTTACAACCTCTACTATTGTAATTCTCGAATGGATCGCTCGATATCCGGTATATCGGAGTATTCCTCGTCAAGCAATTTGTAAGCTCGTTCTAAGTACAATTCAGCGAGCCTGGCTCCGCGCTCATCAGGATCAAAGGCTGCTTCGGTGAGTTCGGTACTGCGGTATTTTTCCGCTAGAGATTGGGCAACTCGTCGCATGCGCTGTCTAGTTTCTTGCAACTGGTGTTCGTCACGTCCTTCTAAAGCATAGCGCGCTACGCCCACAAGTTTACCCAACTCTGCCAGTCTTTGCCGATCTGTCATTGTTTGTATCAACAGTTCATCGGTATCAAGATCATCTAAAGCAATAGGGGCTTCATCCTCGATTGCGGTTAGAGTCCCAATTTGTGCGAAGCTTGACGCAAAGTTCACATAGAATTGACCGTATTCCTGGCATCCCTGAGCGACTAATTGCATGCGCGCGCCTTCGTCTTTTGGGTTGACAGTCCCAATGTCGCACAAATCATCGTCGCGTCGCTCTGCTAGCATTTGGAGACGCTCAAGTGCATTGCCTTCTTCCAACATTGGGGGGATTGGCATGACGGGAACATTTGTAGCTTCTTGCAGGTCTTCTGGGGATAGCTGAGAAGCTAGAAATGAAGGTAGATACTTCGCCAGGGAAAGGGGCATGGGAGGGACAACACAGTAGGTAGCTAAAACTGTGCGGCTATCAGTGGCGCTACGTGCAAAAAAGATGGCATGCCCCTTTGGCGTCTGTGAATCACCACGTATGAAACGTATGGTCATAGCGAAGAATCCTCTCTGCTATTAGTTTTTATTGGTAACATTTTTTCTCTTACCTTATAATATGCTCTTTGGCTTTACTTAGCAAGCATTAAATCCTGAGATGCCCTCATAATTGCTTTTTCCCGCCCGCGGCGGGGAGAGAGGGAATGAGCGGGGACACCCCGCGCCCCGGCAAGGGACTTCGTCCCCTGCACCCCTTTCACAACTTCTTGCGCAATGTTCGCAAGCGTTTTACCAGATCGCTGTTGTTTTGTGCTTCGTTATCGCTCATCTCGTCATTTGTAACAAGAATGGAGTTTTCATAAGCCATGAGATAGTGCATGATTGTATCTCTACCTGTAATACGCACAAACGAAGAGAGGGTTGAGAGAGCCTGACTATCTTGATTTCGTCTTAATTGAGTGATGGCAGTTTGTGCATAGAGTTCCGTATATTGATGTAGGAATGTGCTCCATTGATCCGCTGAACTCAAGGTATTCATAACTTGCTCAACTAGCGCTATGGCCCTGGTTAAGTCATTCATCGCAAGATCAAACTGTTCATCTGAGAGCATAATACCAGCTCGCTCGTAACGCGCATCAGCTTCTCCTAAGGGGAGGTGATATTGTTGGTACCTAATCACAGCTTGCTCGAAATTTCTGGCCGCTTCTTGCAGGTCACCATTACCTCGATATGCTAATCCTAAAGTAAAAGTAGTGTCTGCTTCTCCGATTAAGTTACTACTCTGATGAAATCGAGTAGTTGCTCCTTCACAATGTTCTATTGCTTCATTCCACTGACCTCTCCCTATGAGCGTTTGAGCTATACCAAGCATAGCTTCGCCATCTCCATCTGTGCTCTCCAATAATTGGAACTGCCGTCCTGCCTCAAGAAAACTCGCCGACGCGGCATCCAATTCCTTACGAGACAAACGTGTTTGAGCGAGGCCAAGCAGCGCCTCAGCGGCAAGCAATGGTTCTTGCAAAACTTCAGCCTGACTATATGCTTGAGTAAAACGATTCTCAGCTTGAGAAAAATCTCCACGTGTTAAGAGGAGTTGTCCTTCTGCAAGGAATATCGCAGGTTCCACTTGTGGAGCTAATGTATTCTCTGATGTGATTGAATGAACGGCGGTCAGGCAAGATGTGGCTTCGTCCAGTTGGCCTGAAAGGACTGCTAATCTTGCTTTACGAACCAGTATTTCTGCTGCGACGATGCTATAGACCGGATCGGAAAGTTGTGCCTCCAACCGGGTTTGTGCTTCAAAGAAGTAGTTTCTTGCCTGGAGAATCTGACCTTTTTTACTAGAGATAACGCCCAGACCAAGTAAAGCTTTACTTTCAAGTAACGCATTGCTCAGTGAATGCGCAAGCTTACTCGCTTCTTCAAAAGTCTGCATCGCTCGTTCAAGAAAACCTCGTAAAAGTTGAAGTTCTCCTAAGGCTATCGTAACCTCAGCCTGACCAATACGATAAGCAATAGCTTTATACGTGCGTAAAGCACGCTCTATTATGCTATTGGCGTATGAAAGTTGCCCTCGACGCATGTTAATCTCGCCAAGTAAGCGACTTGCATTGGCTGTACCAAGTGGATTGTGCATATCTGTATACGTTTGTAATGCAAACTGCGCGCTTGTTAAAGCCTGTTCAACTTGATTATCAAGTAATGAGATTTCTGCCAAACCCAGATTACTATCAGCCTCACCCAATTCATATTCAATTGAGCTTGCAAGTTTCCCGCCTTCTGCGAAGGTATCTGCTGCTTTATCGAATTGCCGTTGATCCAGGTAGACACGGCCCAGGCCTATCAGAGAATCAACGACTCCGAAATTGTCTCTATTTGCTTGATAGACTTTCAGTACACGCTGGTATTCAGAAGTTGCTTGATTAAAACGTCTTGCCAGTCGCAGTAGATCAGCAACGCTACGACGCGCATCGGCTTCGTTGGTAGTATCGTTGGCGTTTTCAAAAAACGAAATAGCTCGTTCATAGTGTTCTATTGCAAGTTCAGTTTTGCCACGTTGCATCTCTATATGCCCCAATGCCAGGGCCACAATTCCCTGCCCCTGTACATTGCCCTGGTCGACATAGAGATTCCAGGAGGTCTGATAAGCCTCTTGAGCTCGATCCAGATGTGCCAACTGCCGTTCGACGTGTCCAAGTGAGAGAGAACTTCCAGCTTCATTTAATGGGCGATTTGCATCTTTGTAGAGTCGCATTGCTTTCTGATAGCTGTTAGCAGCCTGTTCAAGCTGATTCTTCTGACGTTGTATATCGGCAAGCATTGTGCGGCTGTCTCCAGATCGCTTAAAATCACCAAGTAATCTGAAGCGTATTTCGGCATCTGAAAAGGCTTCTGCTGCTGCATCCAACTTGCCATCATAAAAAGCGTCAATGCCTGCTTGCAAGCGTTTCTCCGCGACTTTCTCGTCCTGTGCCGACATAGATATATGACCCCTATATTTCTATCTAATTTAGTAACTGTTTAGATATTCGAATTGCACCGCCTCCGGCGGCAGGTGAGAGGGAGAATGATGTGGGGACACCCCATGCCCCGGCAAAGGGCTTTGCCCTCTGCACTCCCTTCTTAAGTATGTTTTTATTGTAGTTCCTGGCTGAAAGAAAGTCAAAATCATGCTAGGCATGATACGGTAGTTGTGATAAGATAAGCTCTATTAGCCTCATGCACGAAGATACCCTGGCACATGTAGAGCTTTTTGCAGGTTTAGAAAAGAAAGATTTACAACTACTCGCAGGCGCTTGTCGGGAACGCACATATAGCGCAGGGTCAAAATTAATCAAACAGGGTGATACAGGTGTTGGACTGTATGTAATAACCGTTGGCACAGTTCAAATCACTAAGGAGACCGGTCCTGACAAAGCAGAGTTAGATCTGGGCACTGTTGGTCCCGGAAATGTACTCGGTGAAATGTCGCTATTGGATGATTTACCTCGTTCGGCAAACGTCTCTGCTGTGAGCGAGGTTACAGCTCTTCTTCTACCCGTCTGGGAATTTCGCACAACCTTACGTAATCATCCAGATATTGCTCTAAGACTTTTAGCTACCCTGAGTCGCCGTTTGCGCAAAGCTGAAAGTAACAGTCGCGAGTAGTCTGTTCTCAATTAGAACACATGAAGCAGATAAGCAACGAAGTATTTGGAAGCACACCTCTACCTTCCTATGCTTCGTTGTCTGTATCGTAAGTTGGTCCTTGCAGTTGTCCCGATGGTTCGGCCTTCTTTCGATACAAGAGATCCTGTAATTCCTCAAGCATAGTCTCAACGTCGTTAAAAGAGCGGTAAACGCTGGCAAAGCGAATGTAGGCTATTTTATCCATTTGCCTCAGTCGTTCCATGACGAGTTCTCCAATGACACTACTTTGGACTTCTTGTTTTCCTTGCCGGTACAATTCCTGTTCAATCTCCTCAACTGCATTCTCAATCTCATCTACTGATAATGGGCGTTTCTCGCAAGCTTTGCTAATACCCACAAAAAGTTTCTGCCTATCGAAAGCTTCCCGTCTCTGGTCTCGCTTTATGACCATCAGGACGGATTTCTCGACCCGCTCATACGTGCTGAATCGTCCTTTGCACTGCTCACATTCGCGTCGCCGGTGAATGGCGTCACCAACATCTCGCGAATCCTTCACGCGTGATTCTGTACCTCCACAAAAAGGACATTTCATGCTGCTCTGCTACCTTTCGTCTCCCTAGAAAAAAGAAGGAGTAAATGTCTATCAATGTAGTTATTGTAACATCAGTGCCATGAACGTAAAGTACAGATCGCGGAGTTCTCCCAGGGTTTGGGGAACAAAAATATTTCCAGGGTGTGATATGTCGCATCCCAGGAGATTCAAAAGTGGTAATATGTTTTCTATTTTACTATCTATATGCTTCCACTCCAAATTTGCGGAATTAACCCTGAAAGACATCTCTGAAGCCTGATGCCAGGCTGCTGGATGCCGAGGCTCACTCCGCAATTTCTAGCTGGAAGCATATAGCTGCGGCAACTTGTAAAATGGTGCTCATTTCGGAAGACCCTTTTCCAATATATCCTGACCGCAAACGTGATCCCTCACGCCAATAAGCATACCAGTAGGGACCATGACCCTGCCCTTCGCGGCAAGTTCTGCACGTTGGTTTCCCGCATTTTCGATATTGTAATTGATATGTTATATGCTGATCACCGGGCAACTGTATCATGTGTATTTCCCTCCCACTCATCAAAATAAATTCAGTTGATGGGTATATTAATAACGGGATCATACCATTTACATATGAACAAAGAATGAAATTTGATTGAGAGAAAAATTACTGCATATTCATCTTTAAACGTAACCTGGCCTTCAATTGGATAACAGGATTTTCATACGTACGCATTTCTACTTAAAATGGTCTCTTCTGATCAGTAGGATGACGACCTGGTGATGGCTGGCATGAAAGCACGTATTCCCATTATCTATGAGCACAAGTGAAACGAAACACAACCGTCATACGTGAACAGGATGTGGTTCTAGCAACTTCTCTTCGCTGTAAGGCCTGTAGTAGATTGGGTCTTGAAATCACAGGGTACATACTTGTGTATGTACAGCAGAAAACAGATAGGGAGGACACAGTTTTATGGAAGCATTTCTCTTCATGCTACTCGTTATTGGCCTGCTCATTTTTGTGGGTGTTAACATCAGTGTGCGTCTCTATATGAAAGGTGCACTGGGAACAGGTCGTTTCAGACAGATACGACGCTTGCGTTTTCTCAGACCTAAATCCGGTAGCACGGTGATGGAAGAGACGGTTGAAGAGATCATCGACGAGGAAGTAACTGTGTAGAAGAGGCGTGGCCAGGCGCGTGAACCAGGCTTTGTAGCTTTTTGAGCAATGTCATGGAAACATGTGTGCGTGTAAAGACAAGCGAAACCAACAGGAATGCACGCAGAGGCCTTCTTCGTACTCCTTCTTCATTCTTTTTACTCGCAACGGTGGCTGACCTTGCCAAACGAAATGACGAGTTTGCTTCCACCTCTTGCTCACTATGAAGCGAGGAGGGTTTCAATTGTATCCAGGAATGAATCCAATTCGAATGGTTTCATGAAGGTGATGAGCTGGCGTTGTCGAATCTGCTGTTGAGGGATATGGCGATTTGCTGTGATCAAGATAGCGGGAATAGGCTCTAACTCCCGATTGAGATGGAGGTGGTCATAGAGTTCGATGCCGTTCATACCTGGCAACCCGTAGTCCAGAATAAATAGGCAAGGGGTGAAGTGCCGCACCAGTTTCAATGCGGCATGGCTGTCGCTTGCCACGATCGCTTGATAGGGTGTCTCCTGCGCAATAGCCTCAACGAGGAATGTGCTAATGTTCGGATCATCTTCGACGAGGAGGATCGTTTTGGTTGGCTCCTGCGATTCTCCCGCTAACAGTCCTGTATCTTGTATCATAACCTTGCTCCAACTTTTTCGGTGGATACCGAAATTGCTCCTACTCTAACACGAGCGTGACGGGCAAAGCGTTTCAAGGACGTACCCCATACGCCAGAAGCACGCATGTTAATTGCAGGACAGTTCGATCAGCAGGCAAAATTGCCAGTAATCATTGCATGTCATATGGTCCAAATGTTTATCCTGGTCGGTAGGCGTGTTTGAAACGTGGAGCTTTGTTGCTGCGTGTTCATACTATGGGGAACGATTTGTTCTACCTGATCGTTGGCGAAGTTGTTACTACTGAGCAGGAGTCTATTGACATGGTCATTACTTTGGGAGATTTAATCATCTGGTTGATTATAGCAGCACTGGTCGGCTTTGTTGGTGAACTGTTAGCAAGACGGCGTACACCTTTTGGGATCGTAGGGGCGATTATTGTAGGGTTCATCGCCATCTTTCTGGTCGAAGGCGTCTTGCACTGGCATATTATTGGGGAGCCATATCTGAATGGTGTACCAGTAATCACTTCCATCCTGGCTGCTGCGGTCTTAGTGCTTATATGGAGCGCTTTTGCGTATCGTCACGCGTACGGTTATTATACTCGTTACAATCGACGTGGTGGCTACATCGGTCGGCCTCGTCGTCGTTACCGCCGGTTTTAAGGGATACTTACCGCAGAACGATCTGCTAAGGTCAATAAGAGTACTCGCAGGGTAATTTTTCTGCGTGGAGAGACAAGCCAGAAGAAAGTTCACCAGCCGTTTTTAAATGCGGGATGATTCATGGTCTTTGTTTGGGGCAGGAATGGGTTCACCCACTTTCCTGTTCCAATACTCCTCATGCCTCTGATTGCATGTAACAGGTTTACTCCCGCGCCAGCTGCAAGGTGAACCAGAAGGTGGATCCTTCTCCTGGTGAGCTCTGGACACCAACCTGCCCTCGGTGTTGCTCGATGATCGTCTGGCAAATGTGCAATCCAAGCCCTAAGCCGATACTGGAGCCGCTCTGCACTGTAATTCTCTCTACCTGGTAAAAGCGTTCCCAAATAGCTTGCTGTTCCGTCTGGGACAGTCCTGGTCCCTCATCTTGTACCGAAACGCGCGCCATTTTCCTTTCGATCGCAAGGAAGACTTCAACGGGCCGGTCAGCCGCCGAGTACTTGAGAGCGTTGGTCAGGTAGTTGGTGACAACCTGACCGATACGATCAGCGTCCGCTACCACAGGAACAGTCCCCTCCGCAGGCACATGGAGACGAATGCTACGCGCTGGGACCAAAAGGCATTGATCCTGGACAGCCTCGCGGATAATGGCAACTAGATCGCAGGGTTCCAACTTCAGTGCTATTTTGTTCGCCTGGATACGTGAGATATCCAGCAGGTCGCCCACCAATCGGTTCTGTAGCCGTACCTGACGCTCCGCACGGTCGAGAAGGGTTTTTATCAGTTCAAGTTTGCTAGCCAGGTCGTCAGCATGTTTCCCGTCTTCATCAATACTTTTTTTCACCTGGCGCTGCGCCAACTGAATGTTGCCACTGATGGCCGTAAGCGGCGTCCTCAACTCGTGACCGGCCATACCGAGAAACTCATCCATGCGCCGATTGGCTTCACGCAAAGCGAGTTCATTTGCCTGCGCTTTTGCTCGTTCGTAGAGTAGGCGCTCACGCTCAATTACCAGGGCTGCAAGTTTCGCTATTGCTCCGGCGAGCGCAGTCTCCTCTTCGGTATAGTCGTGCTCTACACCGCCATAATCTAGCAAGAGAATGCCGACCAATTGATCGCCCACGAACATCGGCGCAATCAGCACTGTGCCCATACCATACGGATTCGGTTGACCAAGGAACGGGGGCTGCATCATGTTGAGCAGTAACATCTCATGTGCGCGCAGCCGAGAAACGAGTTCAGGGTAGGGACTATCACTCAAGTGTCCATATACTTGCTGATCGGCTCGCAACTGATGTTCCTGCTCAGCCGAGAGTCCGACGACTACCACCTGGCGCAACACATCCGTCTCCGGATCTATGGCAACGATACCAACACGACGACAGCCCAGAACACTACACGTCAATTCGGCCAATCGCCGTGCTACTTCTGTCACAGCTGCTGGCGTTTGCTCCTCCATCGGGTGCATTTGCACGGAGTTGGAGGCATCAGGTACCTGCACCAGGGCCTCTGCCATTGCTAGCAGGGCATTCAGCGCGTCCTGGGTGCGTCGTTCCAGTCGCCGCCGCTCCGTAACATCACGGTAGACGCAGATTGCACCGATTGGGCGGCCTCCGAAGGTGTACACCGGAGCACCGGTGACGTTCAACTGTACCTCGTTCCCATTCTGTATCTGCAGTATCACATCCATAGCATTCGCGTTCGTCAATACCTCACCGTTCAGAATGCGCGAGAGCGGCGATTGCTCCTTGGAGAGAGGTTGAGCGTACTCATCGAGCATCCCCAGCACGGGTTTCCGTTCACGCCACAAACGGAACGAGAATTTGGGTTTGGGCCTGGCATCCAATGCAAAAAGGCTGCGGGCGACGGCATTTGTTCGCAAAATGTGTCCCCTGTTATCGTAGACGATCACCGCATCTGTCATCGCCTCAAAGGTTGCCTCCAGTTCATTTGCCCGCTCATGCTCCTCTTGCTTTGCAGAGTGGGCCCGGCGCCTGGCAGACTCACGCTGGCCGGTAACGACGGCAATGAGCACACTTGAAAGGAAGAAAGGTGCAAGCGGCAAGAGAGAGTTCCAGGTGTTAACATCCAGGCTCACGGATATAGGAATATACAGATAGATGAGAGCGACGGTACTGATGATTGCACAGAAGAGTGCTGGGCCAATACCCCAAATCATCGCAATTGCCATGACCACGAGTAGTAGAGGGCCGTCGAAGAAGGAGAAATGTGGAAATAGATGTTGTATCCACAGTATCCCGAGCGACGTTACCCCAACCACAGGGATACTCAACACATAACCGGTGACAGGACGACGCCACAGGGGCATGCGGGTAACGGAGCGTTTGTGCCTCTGGGCCTGCTGTTGCAGACGTATAGGCAGGATAGGTGGACCCCTACGGTCAGTATCTACTTTTTTTGTGCTCATCTCTCCTCCTGTGGAGGTTTCGCTTTGCTGTTGTAAGGAGACCGCTCCAAACCTGGGGAAGCGGAATAGATCTCTACTAGTATATCCGATAACCCCTTCATTCGTCACTTTTCTACGCAAAAAGCCCCTAGCTTGCATCAATCGCGTATGAACGATGCTTATAACATTTACGCAAAAATAGACCCGAAGCCTTTGCAAAGGGAATAGCGAGCTATGTAGTTCACCCTATACGGTTTGTTGTCTAACTGGCCGTAAAAATCAAACAGAAAATAGAGCATGCACGAAAATGTGATATTTTTGAAACCTATTGTGATATAGGAAAATTGGCTCATTGCTCAGTCTTTCATCGAAGAATGTTATAATATAGTATGTGACTTTCCTAATTTTTGTTGTGGAATTTCTGGCTCCGTATGTTTTGTCATATTGTTGGATCGGAAAGAGAAGGCAAACTATGCAAATCATCATTAAAGGCAAACAGACTGAAGTTCAACCGCGTTTGCGTGAACACATTGAACGGAAAGTACAAAAACTCTCTCGTCTTGTTGGTTCAAATGCCCGTATTGAAGTAACTGTTTCCGAAGAAAAAACACGTAGCTCTCACGATCGTTATACGGTGCAACTGGCAATCTCTAACAACTCCCATGCTATTCATAGCGAAGTAAGCGCGACCAATGCCAATATGGCTCTCGATCTGGTATTGGATAAAGCTACGGCACAATTGGGCCGCTATAAAGATCGTCAGACGAGTTCGCGTCGACACCGCACCCCGCCTGTGAAAGTCCTTTCATTATCTCGCTCTGGCAGTCTTTCTTCCATTGAGGAAGAAGGCGTTGAAGAAGAAGAGCTTGTGGCCACTCCTATAACCGAAGAGCGGAATGAGGAAATCTGGTCTAAAATCCTGGAAATTCGCCGAATTCAGACCAAACCAATGAGTGATCAAGAAGTCATTGCTGAAATGGAGAAGAATGACCTCTCCTTTTACCCGTTCTTTAACGAGGAAACGGGGAGCGTCAATGTTATGTACCGGTTAGATAAAGGCGGCTATGGGCTACTTGTACCTGCATTAGAGCATGTTGCTGAGTGAAGCACCCCATGGCTTGTAGCCAGGGGCTTCGACAGTCCTCCCACGGGGGATCGCTGTGGGACACTTCCTGCCCCGATCTGTTTTTGTAGGTGGTAGCGATGCAAGATGTTACGGGCCGCATTGTGATCCCTGTCCAACTCACATCCACAGTGAGGACAGGAATGCCAGCGTACTCCTAAATCCTTGGGCACAACGCACCCACATCCTGAGCATACCTGGGAGGTTCCATGGGGAGCAACTTTGACGACTTTGCCACCAGCCTCCGCCGCTTTGTGGCTACAGATCGTGACAAATGCTCCCCATCCTGCATCCAGGATACTCTTGTTTAATCCGCCCTTTGCAGCAGCTCCATTTGGGAGATACTTCCCGTCCTCGTTTTGCTTGGGATCTGGAGCTTTGGCCATGTTGTCGATATGCAACTCCTCAAACACCAGCGTCACCGTAGTTCTTAACCAGGGCGCGAGATTGTTTATGCAAAAAGTCCCGTCTTTTGTTGCGCACTTTTCGGTAAAGTCGAGACAACTCTTTCTTGGCACGGTTGCGTCTATGACTGCCTTTCTTACGGCGTGCAATCTTTTTATGTGCTGCTTTGATCTCTTCTTCAGCGGTGCGATAGACATGCGGGTTCTCAATGAACGTTCCATCGGAAAGAGCAGCAAAGGAGTTAATGCCTAGATCAAGCCAACTTCTTCTTCTGATGGATGGAAAGTCATAGAAAGGTCAAACTCATACTCGGTAAGAGAACAGCATACCACTGGTCTCCCTCTCTTTTGATGGTACAGGTTTTGATGGTACCTTTCATTTCACGGTGAAGCTTGATTTTGATATGACCTATTTTGCTGAGATGGAGTCGCTTATTGATGATCTCATAACCTCCCTGGGGGTAGGTGAAAGAATCGTAGCGGTCTCCACTCTTGAAACGAGGATAGCCAGGTGTTTCACCATTCCTCACCCGTCAGAAGAAGGCTTGCATAGCCTTCTCCAGACGCTTCAAAACATCCTGTTGAACCTGGCTGTGAATATCCTGATATTCTTCTCGCACCTCTTTGATGGCAGGAAGTTGATTGGCTTGCATATAGTAGGAAACAGACACGCCGTTCATCCGATAGGCTTCACGCCTTTCTTCAAGAGCGGCATTGTAAAGTTCGTTGCATCTTCGGAGTACCCATTCTAATTTTCCACTCTGTTTCTGCGTCGGAGAGATACGGAACTTATATGCCTTGTTCCGAAGATTTGGATTCTTTGGCTTGCGCTCTTTATTCGGTTGTGCCTGCGTCTTAATCACGCTTTTCCTTCATGCTTCTCTTGAGATGATCCGCAATGGCTGTGAGGATTTCTCCATTGATTGATCGATTGTGTTGTTTTGCTGCCTCTCGTATCTCTCTTAACATAGGGAGAGGGATACGAATTGAGAGCGACTTGGTAGCTTTTGTGTTCTCGTTCATATATCTATTATATGGCTAAAATAGATATATATATCAAGAGATATAACCCTCTACCCAAGCTCCACAAAAGGAACGGCCCTTATATCCCCATGTCTAAAGCCAAGGATTTTAAGGGTCGGTTTGATAATCCAAACGGGCATTCTACAATGTAACTTCAAATTGCCAGGGTTGTAATTGGGGATACTCAAATTGACCTAAAGGGTCGACGGCGCGAATCGTCAAAACATGTGTATCAGCAGACATAGCTGGACTAAAACGCGCACTGCCCTGATACACTGCTGAATAGGAGTCACTGGAAAGCTCTGAGCGAGCAAGAAGCACGCCACCACGATCTCCTGCCCATTGAAATCCAGTATGGTCTTCTATGAGAAAAATCATGCGCGGAACAAAAGCAAATCCCGCCTGCAAAGGTGGACGTATCCATATGTAATGAAGCTCAAAGTGCTTCTGAAAGAGTTGCAATTGTTGTAGCATCAATGTCATATCATACTGCTTTTGTTCCAATTCAATTGTTATAGTGCGCGATGGCGACCTTGTTGGTGATTCTGGTGTGTTCTGTTGCCCAAATTCTTGTGGAGCAGCAATTACAACTGGAGGGCGTGCAGCAAGTTCCAGGGCTTTAGCAGAAAATGGTGTGGGGTCGTTTAAAATGTCATTGCACAGTTGTAGGCAAGACTCACATATATAGGCAGCACCCGGGCCTGCTACCATTCTCTGAACTTCAGGTGGGCGTTTTCCGCAGAAAGAGCATCGTGCCTGTGACCGATCCATATTCATTTGCTACTTTCTAAAGAGTCTCATTTACCCTCAAACTGACCTGGTTTTTGGGGATATGAAGGATTGTTCCTACATCTGTATACGTACGTAAAGCATCGGCGGCTGCATTATATAAACCCAAACGTTCTAGAATGAAGGCATGAGCCTCCCATTCTAATGTGTCATCCAGAGGTGTAAGGAACGTAAAAGGGTCATCTCTTCTACCATATGTCCGTGCTAATGCCAATGCAATGAAATGATCGGCAAAGTGCGGATTCTTTGGGAGGAGTGAACCATGCATATATGTGCCAAAGGAGTTGCGGTACACTGCTCCTTCTGTGTGATCTTCGGAATTGTTTCCATGACCCTTGAGCACTTTTCCCAACGGTTTTGCAGTACCAAGATACGTACGACCACCATGGTTTTCAAAGCCAACCAGGGTATTACCGTTCCAATTGATCGCTATATCTCCCGTGCATCGAGGCTCCTGAGCTCCCTTATGAATAGTCCATGCATCGAATACTCCAAGTCCCCGCATATCAGGCCCATCAGCTGGTCGATAGTAATGTGCCAATAACTGGTAACCACCACAAACTGCCAGCACCGGGATGTCATCTTCGATGGCAGCCCATAAGCCGATGCTTTTGATATCAAGTAAATCTTGAGCAACAGGAGCCTGCTCTTTATCCTGTCCGCCGCCTATGAACAACATATCATACTCATCTGGCGCCAAAGCATCACCAATACCTAATTCGACAACTCGTAGTTCAATGCCACGGAATTGGCAGCGTCTTTGCAAGGTCAATATATTGCCTCTATCTCCATACAAATTTAATTGATCAGGATATAAATGCCCCAAAGTAAGCGTTATATGTGGTAATAAATCGTCGTTCAAGGTCCTCTCTCCTCCCAATATCGAGGCGTTAAACCACGGTGTTCCAGTTCGCGATGGATTTCCAACAAACCAGTATACGTTGGTATAACGAACAAGGTCTCACCAGACGGTGTTTGTCGAATAGCTGTATCCAATGCATGGCTTATTCCATAAGTCTTTGTCGTTCTGTGATTAGTTATGCTGTCATCTAACTCTATCATGTGAGTATTTCTTATCGCTTCTTTATTCCGCGCCGGTCTATGTTGACGTGTGTTGCGTACCTTTGACTCATGAGCAACCTTAAGAGCACGTAATGGGGCAGAGGCCACAATAGTCATTGCTTCCTGCTCTAATCCCGCGTGCTTTAAGCGTAATGCAAGATCGAATGCGCGCGTCCCCGCTACCGTTAACGTTGCAAGATGGTGAGTAGTTCGTTCAAAATCTACATCCCAGATCCATGAAATATCTTGTCCATCTGCAGTGTTGTCATTCAAAACAAATAACACATACCTTCGTATTCCATCGCTGAAGAGAGTGCGGAGCACTTCATTGAAGCCGGTAGGATTTTTCGCTAAAAGCAAGCGTAATGTACGTCCTTCAACATGAACACGCTCGCCACGTCCGAAAGCTGGCTTAAATTGTTCGATACCCGAGACTATCGGCTCCCAGTTGATGCCCAATGCTTGAGAGGTTGCGATTGCTGCCAGAGCATTATAGACATTATAAAATCCGGCCAGGGGGATCACAATTTCTCCCTGCTGTGTTCGCGTTTCAATCTGGATGCGCAGACGATCAATACTTTCTGCAACTATTTTCACTGCTCGGACGTCTGCTTTAGGGCGTTCGCGCCTGCACTGCGAGCAAATATAGTGTCCTAGATGACTGTAGTATTGTATAGAGTACACATATTCCCCACCGCAATGGGGGCAGGTGCGCGTATCAATCACCTGATGGCTTTCAATAGCTAAACCTTCGTTGGCTAAATCAAACGATGAATCATCGATACCGAAGAAGACCACTTGCCCATGGAAAAAGTCGCTGAGATGAGCCGTACCAGGGTCGTCGGCGTTAAGGACCAGGGTCGCATTTTCGGGGAGTAGATCTATTGCTTGGTGCCATCGCATGGAAATGGTTTCAACTTCACCGAAGCGGTCAAGTTGATCGCGGAAGAGATTGGTGAAAATGGCAGCGCGAGGAGGTAAGATCTGGACAGCTTGTGGCATGACAGCTTCATCAACTTCAAAAATTGAAATGGCCTGCCCTGCACGGCGTAAGTTACCGTCTGGCCTGGCACGAATGACCAGGGCGCCTGCAACTCCTTGCATCAAATTTGAACCTTCCCTGTTTCGCCATACTCGCAAACCTGCATCATTTAAGATAGCTGCGATAAGACCGCTGGTGGTCGTTTTGCCATTTGTTCCTGTTACCAGGACACTTCCATGAGCGAGTTGTGTGGAAAGGTGCCCAACAATGTCTGGGTAGAGGCGTTGCGCAACCATTCCAGCTATACTTGTACCACCACCAAGATGTAAACGACGACTGAGCGCGCCCGCGGCTCTGCCTCCCATTACTGCCAACCCAGCACGCAGAGAAATACGCTGCCGACCTTTAAAGGCATGCTGATTACTGGGGGTTTTGCTAGAGTGGTTAGCTGGCATCTGACTTTCTGTGCTATTGCTGACCGACCTTTTGCGTGCCTCTCTATTAGTAAAGTGAGGTGGCTTTTGTTCGCTCATGCTTCTCCTCCAACGTGTGGTATTTACATAAGGGTTCCGATTGCAGCATAGCATGCAAGAATATAAGGGTCAAGACTAATCGGGAATAGCATATAGACACAATGTGTTATCCTAGCATAGGATTTTCGTTGGTAAAGTACATATGTCTGTCCCTCTTGCAAGTATGTGCTATTCTATGCCATGAGATTAAATGCTTAATTTCATTTGATTGTAGAGGGTCGGATATATCGCAACGAAGGAAATGGAGTTGAAGTAGGGTCGATGGCAAAAAAACTTGTAATCGTAGAATCACCTGCGAAAGCCAGGACAATCGAGAAATTTCTTGGGCGCGACTTTGAAGTGCGTGCTTCTATGGGACATATTATTGACCTGCCCAAAAGGGGTCTTGGGGTCAACACGCGTAAGGATTTTACTCCACAATACGAAATCATTGAGAAAAAAGATAGATTAATTGATGAACTGAAAGCTGCTTCCAGGCGTGCTGACGAGGTATATCTGGCTCCAGACCCAGACCGTGAAGGTGAGTTCATCGCATGGTCCTTAAAAGAGACACTGGGATTGCAGAATCCCAGGCGTGCAGTCTTCAATGAAATCACTAAAGGGGCTGTTCAGCAAGCTATCAAAAAACCTCGAGACATTAATGAAGATCTTTTCAATGCTCAACAGGCTCGTCGTGTATTAGATCGACTTGTTGGCTATAAAATCAGTCCCTTGCTCTGGCGGCGCATTCAATCGGGCACAAGCGCCGGGCGGGTACAATCAGTCGCACTTCGACTGATTTGTGATCGTGAGGCCGAGATTCGCGCTTTTATCCCTGAAGAGTACTGGAGTATTACCGCATTACTCAGTAAACAGGGACATACAGAGCGCTTCGAGGCAAACTTGATTTCTCGCCTCAAAGATTTCAATGGCGCTGATAGTACAACTGAGGGTGAAGAGCAAATTGTGGCTGCGTCTAATGGACAAAACGGCTCGAAGAAATTACAAACAGAAAAAGGCCGTATTAAAATCTCCACCCAGGAAGAAGCAAGCACCATTTTGACTGAGCTGCAAGGCGCTGCTTATACAGTATTGAAAGTAGAAGAGAAAGAACAGCGACGTCAACCCAATCCACCATATACAACTAGTACTATGCAGCAAGAAGCTTCAACTCGCCTCTCCATGAAACCCAAGAGAACAATGAGCCTTGCCCAGCAGCTCTATGAGGGAATTGAGTTGGGCGCGCAGGGACATCAGGGTTTGATTACGTATATGCGAACGGACTCCACCCGCGTTTCTGATGAAGCGCAGGCGAAAGTAAAAGAGTATATCGCAAAGGAATATGGTCAGCCCTATGTTGGACAGGGACGGACAGGTAAGGCTAAAGCGACCACTCAGGACGCTCACGAAGCGATTCGCCCGACTGATATTACGTTGACTCCTCAGATGGTAAAGCCTCATCTTACCCCCGAACAGTTTAAGCTTTATAACTTGATCTGGCGACGTTTTGTTGCTAGCTTTATGACCCCAGCCGTCTTTGATACAGTTCGGGTAGACATTGTGGCTGGCCAGTACGTTTTTCGAGCAACAGGTTCCCATCTCAAGTTTCCAGGCTTTTATGCAGTGTGGCAACGTGATGAGGAGGAGAAAACGCTTCCTGCTCTAAGTAGGCAAGAAGTGTTGGACCTGCATCGATTAACACCTGAACAACATTTCACTCAGCCGCCTCCACGTTTTAGTGAAGCGAGCCTGATTAAAGAACTGGAGGAGCAAGGTATCGGCCGCCCCAGTACCTATGTGCCTATTATCAGCACCATTCAGGACAGGGGTTATGTTGATCAAGAGCAGAAACGCTTTGTGGCAACCTGGTTAGGCGAAACGGTTAACGAGGTCATGAATAAGCACTTCCCTGATATTGTAGATACAGGTTTTACGGCTGAGATGGAGCGAAAGCTTGACGATGTCGAAGAGGGGCGACAGTCATGGATAGAGTTCCTTAAAAGCTTCTATGGCGATTTCAAAGTGACGATGGAAAAGGCCGAAGTGGAGATGGATCGTGTACAAAAGCCAGTCGAAGAAATAGATGAATTATGTCCAGAATGTGGACGTAATCTTGTTATCCGTACAGGTCGCTTTGGACGCTTCATCTCCTGCTCAGGCTTTCCGGAATGTCGCTATCGTCGCTCTGTTGTGAATAAAACCGGCGCATTATGCCCGATATGTCAAGGTGACCTTGTAGAACGCAAGACTAAACAAAAGCAACGGATCTTTTATGGGTGTAACAATTACCCTACCTGTAACTTTGCCATCTGGGAGAAGCCAGTTCCTGAACTCTGTTCTGATTGTGGTGGGTTGATGATTGTGACACGAGCAGGTAAGAATCCTGTGTGTTATCAAGAGTTTGTTGTTCAACAACAAATCGCTGGGGAAAGACCTGAACAAAATGGCACAACCGCACGGAGAGGTACGCGTAAGAAAGTGACAACCACAGAAGATTCTTCACTGCTTCCCCAAACACCAATTACGAATGGAAGATCATCCACAAAAGCAAAGAAAACTACAACCCGCGCAACAAGGGGAAGGACAAAGAAGGCTACAACCGCTACTCGAAGGAATAGTAGTATCATGGTGAAAAAGACTACTTCAGGAACTAAAAGAGCTACAACAAAGAAGGCTCCTACTAGCTGATCCAGCATAATGCAATCCACAAATGAACGTTCAAACGGTTTGCTTCATACGTACCAGTGCGGATGAGTGTGCTATAATCAGTTGTTGATTATGTACCCTTTATCAGAACACACTCTCCTTTGGAGGTTTTCATGCCGTACTCGGTTACACTCATCCCTGGTGATGGCACCGGCCCCGAAATTACCGAGGCTACACGCCGAGTTCTCGAAGCTACTGGTGTCCCATTTTCCTGGGAGTTACACCAGGCTGGATTAGAGATGTTAGAGAAATATGGCACTGTTTTACCAGATGAAGTAATTGAGTCGATTAAGCGTACAAAAGTAGGATTGAAAGGTCCAATTACCACCCCTGTTGGTAAAGGAGTTCGCAGCGCAAATGTGGTTCTGCGCAAGAAACTGGATCTATATGCAAATCTTCGTCCTGCGAAAACGTATCAAGGGCTGCGCTCACGTTACGATAATATTGATATGATTATCGTACGCGAGAATACAGAAGATTTATACGCTGGGGTAGAGTTTCAAAATGGGACACCCGAACAGCAAGAAATCATTGACACCATTGCCCGCACGACCGGAACTCATCTCGACAACAATTCTGCCATCAGTATCAAATATATCTCAGTGATGGCAACTCGTCGTATTGTAAAATTCGCTTTCGACTATGCCCGGTCTAACAGTCGCCATAAAGTCACTGCAGTTCACAAAGCCAATATAATGAGATTTTCTGATGGACTATTTCTTGCCACAGCCCATGAAGTCGCGAAGGAGTATCCAGATATCCATTTTGAAGATCGTATTGTTGACAATATGTGTATGCAGCTTGTTCAGAAGCCAGAGCAGTACGATGTACTAGTGTTACCTAACTTATATGGTGACATCATCTCCGATTTATCTGCAGGCTTGATAGGTGGACTAGGAGTTGCTCCTGGCGCAAATATTGGCAGTCAATATGCCGTATTTGAACCGGTACATGGAAGTGCGCCCAAATATGCCGGACAGAACAAGGTCAACCCGATGGCTATGATGTTTTCTGGAGTGTTGATGTTACGTCACCTGGGCGAGACGCATGCTGCCTGCCGCTTAGAGAAAGCTATAGCAGCCGTCATTGCTGAAGGTAAGAATGTCACGTATGATCTCAAGCCTCGACCAGATGATCATGCAGCCGTTGGTACCTCTCAGGTCGCAGATGCCGTAATTGAGAAGTTGCTTAAATTGCCATAAATTTCAACTGATTCTTGACATACCAACTGTGCCGCCTGCTTTGCGCCACTTGTGGCGGGCTTCAATATAGCGCACTGTACCCGAGCGGGAGCGCATCATCACCGAGGAAGTGCGAGCTCCCCAACCGAAATATTGCACGCCATTGACTAATTCTCCACTGGTAATGCCTGTCGCAGCAAACGACACATCATTGCCTTTTACCAGGTCATCTGTTCGAAACACCTGGTTAAGATCAATGCCATCAGCTTTAAACTGTTCGCGTTCCTCATCTGACCGAGGCCAGATTTTACACTGTATTTCTCCACCAATACACTTGATTGCAGCAGCTGCGAGCACTGCTTCTGGCGCTCCTCCCGTTCCAATCAGCACATCGACACCTCTATAATCTTCCATCGCAGCTTGAATCGCTGCTGACACATCACCATCCATAATCAGGCGTATGCGAGCGCCGATCCGGCGAATCTCAGTGATCATTTCCGCGTGACGTGGACGATCCAGTATCACAACGGTCAAATCATCGACTTGAGCATCACGTGCCCGGGCAATTCGTTTCAGGTTTGTGGCGATAGGCGCGTTGATATCAATTACCTCTCGAGCAGCAGGGCCGACAGCAATCTTTTCCATATAGAATACTCCGGGAGGAGCAGAGTACATTGTTCCTCGTTCAGCCGTAGCCACAACTGCGATTGCCCCTGAAAGACCGAGGGCGGTGAGCCTCGTGCCATCAACAGGGTCTACTGCCACGTCAACTTTTGGTGGGGTGCCGTTGCCAACTTCCTCACCAATATATAGCATGGGAGCCTCGTCCTTTTCACCCTCACCAATCACCACGACGCCGTGCATATCGACACCGTCTAGTGCCTGGCGCATAGCATTTACCGCGGCCTGGTCGACCGCAATTTTATCGCCTTTGCCCATCCAACGACCTGCGCTGAGTGCCCCTGCTTCGGTGACACGCACCAACTCCATAGCAAGATTTCGCTCTTTAGTACCAGATTGCTCAAAACGTTCTTCTGACATTGACCACCATCCTTCTTGATGACTCTAAATATCGATATTACGAGGGTGTACACGACAATGCTCAGCAAGCATTATGGCACGCAGACAATCCACCGCATCTTGCAAGTGCCCATCCCGGTTTGTGATCAGGTAATCGTACCAATGCTGTTCTGCCAACTCTTTACGGGCGTCGGCTAATCGTCTCTGAAGTTCCTCTTCTGTCTCTGTCTGCCTGCCCTCCAGCCTCTGGGTAAGTTCCTCTAACGAGCCTGGAATGAGAAAAATAAAAATTGCATCGGATACCTTACTACGAATGGTGGCAGCGCCTTTAACATCAATTTTCAACAGTACATCCCGGCCTGCAGACAAAGTATCTCGTATGAGTTTGCGTGGTTGCCCATACCAGTTGCCATGCACGTTTGGAAGGCACCACATAAAAATTCATGCCTTGTTGCTTGAGAGCATTTATTACAGTGTCTTTTCCTGTCCCCGATGGCGCTGACAGCACAAAGAGAAGCCCCTGACGAGTTGAGGACTGGGCGGATGCGTGTTGCTGATTTTGGGACACAAATTGCTCCGTCTCAGGTTGCATGCCATTTCCTACAATATTGGACTCGGGAAGGTTGGTATACGAACAGGACACTCTTTGTTATACTATGGGAACTGCTCTTGAGAGTATTGTACAACACACATGGGTTTCGTTGTAAATAGAAGATGATAAATATGCATATCGATGCCATTACGCTCGCAGCTCTTGCCGATGAATGGCGCCTGTTGCTGACCAACGCACGGATAGACGTTATCATACAACCAACAGTTCACTCTATTGCATTGCAATGTTATGCCCCGGCGCAAGAACAAGGGCAAGGTGGAAAGAACCGTTGGCTCTATCTCTCAGCTCACCCCCAATTAGCTCGTGCGCATATCACAGCACTCAAACCTTCCAGAATTGTCAATGAGCCACCTGCATTTGTAATGTTATTGCGAAAATACCTTGAGGGCACTCGCATTGAAGCCATCCAACAAGCACGTTGGGAGCGTGTCATAGAAATTAGTGCAGGTCATCGTAATCCTTCGGATCCTGAAAAGCGCACCAGTTATCTACTGATTATTGAGTTAATGGGGCGTATGAGCAATATCATTCTATGTAATGATCAAGGGCTGATTCTTGGGAGCCTGAAACATGTAGGAGCTAATGTCAATCGTTATCGTGTCATAGATGCAAATGTCCAGTATGTTCCCCCACCTCCACAGCAACGCATGGCCGCAGGTGTAGCTTTGCCTCGTTTGGAGCCTACGGTTGTTACTGCTGCTCAACTGGCACAGTGTGAGAGAGAGGATATGGAACTCACTCAGGTAGTAGAGTCGCGGGCCAGGAGAAAATCTACGAAGATACAAGAGGCAAAAATGTGGCAACTATTGACTAGGAATCTACTTGGATTCAGCCCATTGTTAGCTCGTGAAGCCGTTTATCGTACCACCGGAGATGCGGAATTACCAATCAATACTGGTGACGCCCATTTGGAAGAACTGGCGTGGAATGTACGAGCACTGGCTGTATTGTTTGATAACCATACATGGAAGCCTCGACTTGTTGAGCGTGTCGGAGATGTTGGGGATATGCAATCATCCCTTTCACAGTCGGTTCCTATAGCTTTTGCTCCTTATGTTCTGGAGCAATATGCAGAAATCCCTGGAATGCGAATACGTGAATCAGCATCAATCAATATATTAATTGATGAGTTTTATGCTGGTGCTGAGTGGCGCGATGCAATGGAAAGCGTGCGAAATCCTCTGAGGAAAGTCTTACAAACACAGTTCGAGCGTTGCAAACGCAAAACAGAATTGCTGCAACAAGAGTTATCTGTTTCAGAAGATGCCAGCCGTTATCGTCTACAGGCTGAACTGCTACTTGCATATCAGCATGAAGTGAAACAAGGCCAAAGTAGTGTTGTATTGCAAAACTTCTTTGAATACGAGGCCCACCCATTAGAGGTGACCATTCCACTTGATCCGCGCTTTGACGCGGTTGGGAATGCCAACCGTCTCTTCCGCAAATATCATAAACTTCGTCGCGCTCTTGCGCTTGTCCCCGCTCAAATTGAAAAGAATGCAACCGAGCAGACAACAGTTGAGCAGTTATTGGCAGACTTGATGCTTGCTGACACTCCTGCTGAAGTAGCGCTTGTTAAAGCCGAGGTGCAGAGTGCAGGTTATATACGTGCCGCTAAACCTTCCAGGACCTCAAGTACAGGCGTGCGGAAGCAATCACACAAATTCAAAGGTGGAAAACAACATAAAGCGAAGCCAGTTCCACCAGGTGGTGGCGTTCCTCTACATATTCAAAGCCGTGAAGGGTTTACAATCTTAATTGGCAAGAATAGTCGCCAAAATGAAGAGGTGACTTTTCATCAGGCTTCCGCTAATGACATCTGGCTGCACGCGCGTGGCGTACCGGGAGCGCATGTAATTGTCAAAGCAGGAGGTCACGACATCCCTCGGAGTACCCTTGAACAGGCCGCGCGCCTGGCTGCTTATTATAGTCAGGCGCGTGGAAGCACTAGCGTACCTGTTGATTATACCTTGCAACGTCATGTGCGGCATATGAAAGGTGGAGGCCCCGGTATGGTTATTTATGAACGTGAAAAAACTATTCATGCAGCGCCTGAAGTCTTCTTGCATTAGAAGGAGAGTGGCTACAGTCGGATCTCGAAACGCTCTTCATTCTCATCCCAGGTCGTAGCTGTATTTAGATCTTCACACAATCTCTGCATCTTAGCAACAATTGCCTTTTTCTCAGCGCCATTTGCGCGCATTGCCTGAAAATTTTTAATGATCGTTGGATAGAGTAAAAGCCGAAAGATGCTATGATCGTCTGTCTCAACCACAAAGATAAAACTCCGATCATTCCGCTCAATTTCATCAACAGCATAATCGTCAATAAAGTCACCTGTGCAATACATGATTAGCTTATGCTTATAGATCTCGATACCGCGAACAATATGCCCAGAATGTCCAAAGATTATGTCAGCGCCTGCATCAATTAAAGCATGGGCGAAAGGAATATGTTCTTTCGGGGGACTGTATCCCCAGTTTGGACCCCAATGAGTAGATATGATCAGCAGATCAACCGCTTCTTTGGTCCTGCTTACCATTTCTAGAAGCTTCTCGGCATGTTTGTCCTTGAGAGTAATTGGGACATAAAAGACACCCGGGTGTTCTTCTGTTGCTTCCCAATCTGGCTCATTATCTGTAAAGGCGATTAGCTCAAGTTTAATGCCTTTGGTTTCCCACATCGTTGGCTCAGATGCGTCACTGAGAGTCATGCCAGCTCCGGTATAGTGAATGCCAGCCATATTCAGATTGTTCATTGTTTGAAATAGCCCTTCATACTCAAAATCTAAGATGTGGTTATTGGCAAGCGAGACGGCATCGATGTGCGCGGCTTTGAGAACCTCTACGTTTTTTCCATCAGATCGAAAATGAAAGACCTTTGGGGTGGCCGACCAGGGAGTTCCCCAATCGGATATGGCGCACTCAAGATTGCAGATGCGCACATCCGCTCCTTTGAAAAGCGATAATGTATCACCCCATGGATATTCCGGCGGCCTGTCCTTGAGTGCTGCATTCACAAGCCGCCCAAGCATCACGTCGCCAACAAAAAGTAGGTTCATCTTCAATTTTCCCTGAGCGAACAATTCAAGTAATAGATTGTAGTATACACTCCATATCTGCCGCTGTCTCTGCTTCAAGCAACTCATGAGACAGTTGACGCCAATATTCAAGGGTATGTTTATGCAGCGCTGCTTTGACATTCAGAATAGCAGGGGGACTCATGCTTAGTTCTTGCACACCCAGGCCAACCAGAAGTGGACCAATTCGTGGATCAGCCGCCAACTCTCCACAGAGGGCAACTAGCTTACCATGCTCTACACCTGCGCGAATCACGTGCTCAATTAATCTCCAAACTGCTGGCTCTAACATACCGAACATACCTGTTACCCGAGTGTTGGTGCGGTCTGCAGCCATCGTATATTGGAAGAGATCGTTTGCTCCAATGCTAAAAAAATCGACTTCACGGGCCAGAATATCTGCCATTAAAGCAGCAGCAGGAGTCTCAATCATAATACCTACCTGTGTGCTTGCTGGAAGCGCTATACCCTCATTCTTAAGTTCATTCTGAACGCTAGTGTATATCGTGCGTAGTCGACGTATCTCTTCTACTGTGGCAATCATAGGGAACATGATGTGCAATTGGACACCTGTTTCTGTACCGGCTCTTAGTAGGGCGCGTAACTGTTGGCATAAAAGTTCCTCATAAAGAAGATGTATACGTGCTCCACGCAGTCCCAGGGCTGGATTGGACTCTTGCAGAGCGCCAATCAGCGGCTCCAGGGCGGGAAAAGGTTTATCGGCGCCAGCGTCCAGGGTACGCACTACGATGGTTTTACCTGCCAGGGCTTGATCGGCAAAGGTGCGAAATAATGCTACATAGCTTTCAAACTGTTCATGCTCATCTGGAAAAACAGCGCGTCCTCCAAATAGAAATTCAGTGCGTAGCAGCCCGATACCCTCAGCGCCAGACGTGGCTGCAGCACTAGCGCTCGCGACATCGCCTACATTAGCAAATATCTGCACCTTGTAGCCATCAGCAGTTGAACCAGGCCGAGTACGCCATAACGTACTGTTTAGAGAGCGGCGTAAATTGCGAGCCTGTTGCTGTTGAAGCATCGCAGTGTGTAACGCATCCTGTTGGTTGTCATCGGGATGTAGATATATCAATCCTTTAGAACCATCGATGGCTATTTGTTGACCATCATGTATTATTTCAAGTAAGTGAGGATCAATACCAGCAACTGCAGGTATCTCTAATGCGCGGGCTATAATGGCTGCATGAGTCGTAGGACCACCCTGGACAGTACAGATACCCAGCACGAACTCCGGTCGTAATTGTGCTGTGTCCGAGGGTGTTAAATCCCATGCCAGGAGTATGACTGGTCGACTCAAATCACTTAACACGTGTCCTTGGGCATGCTGGTCCGTTAATTCTTGTAATGCTCGTCTGATAGCATCGCGCATATCGACTGCACGACCCGCAATTAAAGGATCATCGAGGGTTTCCAGCGTAGAGGCATAGCGTTCACCCGCTTCAGCTAAGGCTCCTTCTGCATCCACATGCGCTGATTCGATCACGCGAAGTGCAGCTTCGCCTAGAGCAGGGTCAAGCAACATCAAAGCCTGAGCATCAAAGATGGCCGCATCAGCTTGACCTACTTTGTTTTGAAGCTCTCTTGCTAAAGCACGAAGTGCTTGTGCCGCATTGCGCAACGCCTTACGGAGCCGTTGCTGCTCTGAAGTAACCTGCTCCGCTGAGATAGGACGCCGCTCGATAGCATTCAGGGAGATGGTACCGGAGGAATACATGAATGCGGGACCTACTGCGATACCTGCTGAGACTGGAATTCCGTGCCAGGGTTCGCCTGGTAGTTGTGTATCGGGCCGATGAATCGGCGGTGTGAGCGATACATCGGCTCCTACTTTAAGGGGAGCTGGCATTTCTTCTGCTGGGGCTGGTTCATGGAAGTTGAGGCGTATCAACTCACTCAGTGCTTCTATGGCCGCCTCTGCCTCTTTCCCACTCGCGCGTAGAGTCAGCGTATCACCTTGCCGCATCCCCAGTGAGAGGACGCCAAAGATACTGGTGGCATCCGTGTCTTTCCCGCGTCCTGATGCGCGGATGCGGGCCTGATACCCAGCAGCAGTCTGCACAAAGAGGCTCGCTGGACGAGCATGTAAACCGGTAGGATTCGCTAAGGTCACGTGAGCTGTCAGCTCTGATGTCTCCCCTGGCGACATACTCTCCGTTGACGCTGCGATCTCTCTAGACTCGTTCTCTATAGGGGTCAGGGGTTTGAGCATCTGAAGTCGTTCGACGTTGGCTGTCTGTTCTGCCACCTGCTGTACCTGTGCCAGTGTCCGACCAAGTGAGGCTTCCAGGGCGGCTGCAACGGCTCCTTCAACCAGGGGAGCGTAACTGAGGCAGACGCGTGCTCGCTGCTCATCGCTGAGCAGTTCAAGCGCCAGCTCAGCAGAGAGAATGGCACTGCCAAGGTCCAGCAAGACCAGCACCCCATCTGGCCCATCAACTGATTGGATAGCTGCGAGAATTTTATCAGCGGACGTGCCCAGGATATCATCGATCGCTCCACCAGCCGCTGCAATCGGAGTCTTGCCTTGCACCATCTGTCGCGCAAGTTCAGCAACACCATCAGCCAATCGAGAACTATGCGAAACAATGACTAAACCTACTGCCATGGGCATAGCCTCCTATCAAGTTGGGAACAAAAGGAATTCATCAAATCACACCCACTTTCTGGAAGAAAAGGATTAGTAAGTGTTCTATAGCATCAGTACCTATGCACAGGTATCAGTTAACGTTTTCAGTATTAACCAGCTTGATGTAGCGCCAGGGTCTTGATGACCGATACTGCGCTCTCCCAGATAACTGGCACGACCTTTTGTAGCAAGCATTGGAATGGTAGCTTTCATACCTACTTCAGCAGCATCACTGGCGCGCTGCATCATTTGTGATAGTTCAAGACCCTGTGCTTGTGCTTCTTTAGCAGCTATCAAAGCTGGCGCAAGTGCATCAACCATTGTCTTCTCACCCGGTTGTGCCTTGCCCCTCGCTTTAATCCCTTCTAATGCCGCTTCCAACATACCGGTGTAGTCAGCTTCATAGAGTTCGCTTTTCCCAGCACTTGCCATACCGGCTCGCAGGAAAGCCGTGCCATACAATGGGCCGCTAGCCCCACCAACTGTCGAAACCAGTGTGCTTCCAACTGTCTTAAGGATTGAGCCTATATCCATATTTGCTACGGTTGGTAGTTTATCAATCACGGCTTTAAATCCACGGTCCATATTAATGCCGTGGTCCGCATCTCCGATTGGGGAGTCGAGTTGTGTAAGATAATCACGATTTTCATGAAGAACCAGAGCTAATTGCTGTAACCAGTTTACCGTGTCCTCTGTCGTAATTGGCATGGTTTCCTCCACAATAGATAGGAGCGAACATGGTGTTCACCCGTTCGTAGTACAAATAAACTTTGTAAAGGTCCTAACATGGGCAAAGGTCTCTCTTTGAAGATCGAACTGCATGAGATACTTTTTCCATGAAAGGGCTGGTATCCACTGCCCAGCTTAGTTACATTGTACTACGAAACATATAGGCACTTAGGCATACATCTACTCATAACTCGCCTAACTCGCCGCCGCAGGCGGCGAAACAAGAGAAAAGAGCCTTTTTCAGGAGTCCGCTGTTGCATCCCCCAGATGCGCGGGCCCCGAACCCCGGCAGAGGGGCAGAGCCCCTCTGCACTCCCCATGTATGAGTGGATGTCTGACTTAGGGGATTGGACATCCTCAAAGTAACACCATGGCTCCTACAGGTTACAGGTAAACACCAGGTTTACACTAGATTTATTATCCTGTTTATACGCCCCATCGGAGAGCTGGAGTATGTACAGGAGCATCCCAGTAGCGGATCAATTCATCATCGAGCCGCAGCAGAGTAATAGAACAACCGGCCATTTCAAGAGAGGTAATGTAGCTACCTATGAGCGAACGGGCGATAGTGACATCTCTGCCGCGCAGTATCTTGGAAAGTTCGTTAGCTACGATGTATAGCTCCACCAGCGGCGTACCACCCATGCCATTGACAAAAGCAAGGACGCGCTCGCCCGCTTTCAGGCCAAGGTCTTCGATGACAGGGTTAGCAAGCATTTCCGTTACTTCAGCAGCAGAGGCGAGTTTGACACGTCGGCGACCCGGCTCACCATGTATACCGATACCAATCTCCATCTCGTCATCACCTAGCTCGAACGTCGGCTTACCTGCTGCCGGTACTGTGCACGAAGTAAGCGCCATGCCCATACTGCGTCCATGATCGTTTACTTTCCGGGCCAAATCCGCTACCTGTCCAAGTGATGCACCTGTCTCAGTCAGTCCACCTACAATTTTTTCTAACAATACAGTGACACCAACACCACGTCTTCCAGCAGTATACAGACTATCTTGCACTGCAACGTCATCGTTCGTTACGACACTGGCTACCTCGATACCCTCAGCCTCGGCCAATTCCGCTGCCATCTCAAAGTTAAGTACGTCTCCAGTATAATTCTTGACCACATGCAGCACACCCGCTCCGCCACTTACTGCTCGAGTAGCTGCAAGCATCTGATCAGGCACTGGAGAAGTAAAGATGGCTCCAGGGCAGGCTGCGTCGAGCATGCCACGGCCTACAAAACCACCATGCATGGGTTCGTGCCCACTACCGCCGCCGGAGATCACGCCTACTTTGCCACGAATTGGCGCGTCTTTCCGCACTACAAGCTGATTCTCGTAATCCACTCGGATCAGTTCAGGGTGAAGTGCCTCCATGCCAGCAAGAGCCTCTGTTACCACGTCATCTACGCTATTTATGAGCTTCTTCATATCTGACTCCTTCTTTCATCGAAAAGAAAATCTAAGACGTTTAGACTTTTTCAACAGCCGATTTCTCGATGCCAGCAAGTTCAGGTGTACTGGCTGTTACACGCGCACGTTGTAAGAAATCATAGGTAATAACACCTAGAACGCCACCCAGGAGGGGTCCTATAAAATAGACAATCAAATGGGAAAGATCATATGTGCCACCTAACAACACTTGTATCACTGCTGGTCCAAAGGCGCGTGCAGGATTGAGAGCGACGTTGGTAACTGGGCCAAAGGCAAAAATCTCACCAGCGACCATCAGGCCAATGATCAAACCAGCCCAACCAGAGGGCGCCCGGCCGTCGACGGCTGTTCCCATGACGACCAGGAGAAGGAAGAAGGTACCAATCGTCTCCATAGCGATGGCGACAATCCAACCACCAGTTGTTCCATAGAGGTTGATTGCTGTTCCGAAATTCGTAGCGCCAAGCCCTGGACCTTGTGCTGCTTGTGTCCAACCAAAGGAAAACGCAATGATCACGGCACCCAAAATTCCACCTATGAATTGCGCAATCCAATAAACCCCTGCTTCACCCCAGCCAATGCGACGGGTAACAGCAAGCGAAAAGGTCACCGCAGGATTAATATGACAACCAGAAATGTGGCCAATGGTGTAGACCATAGCCGCAATTGCAAATGCGAAAGCCAGTGCAATCATACCAAGCTCGGCCATCGTGAATGGCAGTGGTACTTTGCCGGCACTAAGAAAATTTGTCACTGTAATAGAGCCTGCACCAATCCATACGAGGAAGGCGACTCCAAGCATTTCGGCTACAAATTTCTGAGATAGATTCGGTGTTCTATCCATACCGTAGTGGTCTGCCAGATAAGGCAGACACCCTCCTTTCGAGTAGATAACTTTCGACACAACAAACAATTTCATCTGTACCGTAATTTCAAATGTATTGCTCCCTTTATAGGAAAATTAACCGGTTACACACCTCCTTTCATGATTTGATAACTTATACTTACCTTGCACAATGTTCCTACCTATTACTGTGCAATATTCATGCCAATGTGATGAAAAAAACTAGATGCATCGGAAGTATCCTGGTATTGGATCGGCTTGAGAAGAGGCATAAGAGAATTTTTGGATGCTAGAAAAATCGTGGAATGTATAGATTTTGGTAAAAAAGTTTAGAAGTATGAAAAAAATGATGTTGCAGCAGTGAAACATAATGTTTCACTGCTGCAACATCATTTTTGATGCGTTCCAATATTGGAACGCATCATTGCTTCATGTCTTTACTCTCAATCAGACCATATTTGACCATTTTCCTCCACATTGTCGTGCGGCTGATACCGAGTAAAGCAGCAGCTCGAGTGATATGTCCATTACTTGCATCCCAGGCTTTCATAATAGCCTGCATCTCAGCGTTCATGCTCTGTTCTTTCAGTGCTGTGCCCTGCTCAGTCAACAGAGGTTGTGCTTGATGAAGCTCAAACGGGCTTTTTTGAGTTTGTAGAGCACTTTCCGAATCATCAACATAAACTGCTTGATTGTTTTCTACTGCTTGTTGTACGTCGATAGGGAGGTCAGCGATTGTGATAACAGTTCCAGGCATGAGATAGGTCACACGTTCGAGCATATTTTCAAGCTCACGTACATTTCCTGGCCAGTTGTATTGACAGAGCAAAATCAGAGCCTCTGGAGTAATGGTAAACGAACGGCCGAGGTTGCGACTCTGTCGTACCAAGAAATGTTGTACAAGCAAAGGCAAATCATCTATACGATTTCTCAAAGAAGGAATGTGAATGGTTAAGACATGTAAGCGGTAATAGAGGTCAGAGCGGAAATTGCCTCGCATTGTCTCTTCCCGTAGATCTTTATGCGTAGCGACGATGATACGCACATCAGCAGGGATCACCCGGTAGCCACCAATACGCACAATTGTGCGGGTTTCAATAGCTCGGAGTAAGGTCGTTTGCAGGTCGAGGGGCATATCGCCTATTTCATCAAGAAAGAGCGTACCTCCATTCGCTTGTTCAAATTTGCCAGGACGCCCCTGGCGATCAGCACCTGTGAACGAGCCGCCCTCATATCCAAATAGCTCGGTATTAATTAACTCGCGTGGGATTGCAGCGCAGTTGATCGCCACGAATGGACCATCAGCACGCGCACTGCTGTTATGAATGCTTTGAGCAAAAATCTCTTTGCCTGTGCCAGTTTCACCGTGAAGTAGGACTGTAGAATTGCTATTTGATGCCAATTTTGCCAATCGAATCGCTTCTTTGAGTGCTGGACTTTCACCCACCACGTTAGTGAACGTCAGACGAGCACGGGCGCCAATCATACGATGGACGAGTTTCTGAACTCTTTCAATACTGCGAAGCATCATGACAAAGCCATCAGCAGAAACGGGTTCTGTAATCTTTAATGAAGTCGGACTCACAATATCCTGCAGACCTGTTTCTGATTGGTAGCTGGTGATTGGCTTCAATGAGCATAGGCAGGTAACGCGGCCATGTATCGTGTCAAAGACCAGTTCTTCATCGGAGAGTGGTTGTTGACGCACAATTGCTTGAGCCAGCACAGTAGGGAGTGGCAGCACATCTTGCAATCGCCTCCCTGTCACTTTAGAAGGGGTCAGTCCAAGCATTGTGCCTGCCGGTGTGTTCATCTGTGACACTACTCCATTGTATTGTAGCAATAGGATGCCTTCAGGTAGAGCCTGCAAAATTGTTTTTAGTTCGAATAAGAGGTCATTAGCATTGCTCAGCCAGACTTGCATCTGTAGCTGGTTGCTAATTGCCTGAGCTGCCGCGGTTATCATACCCAGGGTGTGAGGATGCGAATGTTCATGACGGCCAATGACTGCAAGTACGCCAACAGTTTGGCCCAATAGATCATGTACCGGAGCAGCCGACGTATAGAGTGGGTGAAGTGCAGCACGATAATGCATTGCGCCATTAAGCTGAATGGGAAATGATTCATACAATGCTAGAGCTAGGGCATTTGCACCCTGGCGCTCTTCACTCCAGGATGCTCCAGCGCTTAATCCAAGGTGCTCAAGTTCATGCTGCAATGATGGATCTCCTACTGTATCGACAATACGTACATCAGCATCTGCAAAGACTACCACACATTCTGATCCCTCAACGAACTGATGCAGATCCTCCATTGCTGGACGCACCAGCGAAAGCAATTGTTGAGAAAGAGAAGTCAATGTTGGCTGGATGATTTCTTCGGAATCAGGCTCACCATAGGGATCGAGACCGAGAGCAACACAACGCCGCCATGATTGCATCAGTGCCGGAGGCAGCATATCTTCCTGCACCATACCCTGCAATACGTACTGTTTCCAGATTGACCAGTAATCTTTTGCTGTACTTTGCATAGCCTCGGTCCTTACATTGAACCCTTTCAATGTAGTATTTATATGAATGATTAGCGTTCCCTTGATGGTAGGATTCCCATCTCCTCGCGATACTTTGTGACGGTTCGTCTTGCTATAGGAATACCACGAACTGTTAGCAAACGCGCGAGTTCTTCATCGCTCAAGTGGTCGCCTGGCTTCTCGAAAGCTATGAGTTCGCGCATTACGTCTTTCACACTCAGAGAACTGTCGAAGAAGTCCGCAAGTGGCATCAGATGTCCATCAGGTAGTAAGGCATACTTATTCGCCATCGCTCTGCTGATGGTTCCCTCATCCAAATTTAGGCGATGAGCTATTTCTGAGCGGGTGAGAGGTCGCAGATAGCGAACGCCTTTTTCTAAAAACTCGCTTTGGTAGTTCACAAGCAGGGTTGCTGTGCGCTTCAGAGTTTGCCAGCGCCTATGCACGCAGTCTATAAAAAACGTTGCTCGATCGCTGTATTGGCGGATATAACGCTGCACTTCTTCATTCATGATCTCGTTGTCAAAGCTTAATGGTTGTGTGCCATATCCCGAACCAATAGAGAAACGGTATCGTTGCTCCTCAATGAGTTCCACTTCATAACCTGCATCGACTTTGCGAATAATGATATCTGGATGGATGTGAATCGTGTTGGTAGTGTTCTCGCTTACAATTATCTGGTATAGATGTGCGGGATATGGATGTAATGTTTTCCGTATATATTGGATTGCGTGGCGTACATCCTGTTCCGATGCCTTGATTTCACGCGCTATTTCTCGAAACTGGCCACGTCCAAGCTGATCCAGGTAGTGATCAATTAACACGTATGCGAGCGGATTTGGCAGTTCTAGTTCGCTTAATGCTTTCAACTGTATCAGCAGACATTCACGGAGATCCCGCGCTCCGATACCTGGAGGGTCCAACGAGTGTAACTGGCTCAATACAAATGCGACGCGTTTTATCGGTACGTCTAATTGTCCGGCAATTTCTTCCACGCTTATTTCAAGGTAGCCACGTTCATTGATGTTACCCACTAGCTGCTCCGCGATCGGTGCGTCTTCTGGCGGTACCAGCGTTTCCAATTGCTCCAAAAGTACTTCTGTAAGTGTCTGTCCTGTTGGAATACTCACTAGAGGATCTAACTCTTCATTATCTTCAATCTGACCATTATCAAAGGGATTGTTGTGGAAATACTCATTCCATTGTTGCTCTGAGATACTTTCATCGTGGGTGGTTTCACTTGTGGCGAATTCTGCTTGTGTCAACTGTGCGGAAAATCCAGAATACCCACAGGATGTGCATGTTTGACCCTGCATAGGTACTCCGCAAAAAAGGCAAATACGTTGTTCTTTTACTTCAAATGCAGGGTTTTCCAACTGCTCCTGAGTAATTGCTCTCTCTAATTCATCCGATGTAAAGTGCAGGATCGTACTCGACGTAATGAGTCTGGAATTGACTCGTAATACGTGATCTGGCTTCGTTGTTGGTTCCAAGCGCATACGACCCCCCTGTTTACCTGGTCGTCAAATCCATCCTCTACTGAGTAATGCTGCTCGCGCTGCCTCTTGCTCAGCAGCTTGTTTGTTTCGGCCCTGACCTCTTCCAGCCACTTGATCCCCGAGAAGCACTTCCACTGTGAATTGGCGGTTATGAGACGGTCCTTCTTGATTAACGAGACGATATGATGGTGTGATGCCAACCTGCGCCTGTGCCTGTTCTTGAAACAAAGACTTTTGATCTTTGAACAATCGCTTGCTCACAATCTTCTGTGCTAACGGCTCTAGTTCCGGCATCAGAAATCGCTGCACAACCTTTATTCCCTGATCTAGAAATAGTGCGCCAAGTACAGCTTCAAATGCTGATGCGAGTACACGTTGACTCGCTCCACTGCTCTGCTCTCCCTTTCCCATCAATAGGAAATTTCCCAAATTGATTTCTTGCGCAAATGTTGCCAGTGTCTCACGCCTCACAAGCGCAGCTCGCAAATCGCTCAACTCTCCCTCGCTTAAATCTGGAAAAGCGCGGTACAGGTAATCAGCGCTGATAAACGCGAGAATTGAATCGCCAAGAAACTCAAGTCGCTCATTGGAACTTAATCCCTCACCTGCGGTTTCGTAGAGATAGGAACGATGTGTGAGGGCTTGCTGCAACAGGGACGGGTTCTCGAAATGTATACCCAACGTCTCTTCCATCGATTCATACATTAACTATAGCTCCAAAACTTCCTTTGTATCTCCTGCGACTTGCTCTATAACCTGGAATGTTCCTTAGCGTTTACGTGTTATTCTTTGCAATATACCATCGCAATCGTGGTCATTGTAGCGCGTTTTTGTTCGTATCGTCAACAAACCTGGACGAGCGTGTGATCATGTGTTACTCTAAGTGCGGTGGGTTTGAGTAAAACAGGCAATCGCGAGTTGCAAAAACTCGAGGAAAGTCCGAACTCCATAGAGCAGGATGCTGGATAACGTCCAGTGAGGGTGACCTTAAGGAAAGTGCCACAGAAACATACCGCCCGACAACTTTAAGAAATGTAGCGATGACACATATTGTCATCTGTCGGGTAAGGGCGAAATGGTGAGGTAAGAGCTCACCAGCAGCCAGGTGACTGGCTGGCTGGGTAAACCCCATCCGGAGCAAGACCAAGCAGAGGGGATAGTGTGCAATTTGTGCATGCTTGCAGATTGCTCGTCTGTCAACTCTCGGGTTGGTCGCTGGAGGCGACAGGTAACTGTCGTCCTAGATAGATGATTGCCACCTGTGTGGTCGCGAGGCGATGCAGATACAGAATTCGGCTTATGGGTTGCTCGAACCCATCCACCAACATCAGTAAAAAAGCAAGGTGACCGTGCAAGCCACAACGAGGCTTGCACGGTCACCTTGCTTTAGAAACTCCAGCTATTTTTCCATGCGGTCATTTTCGATAAGCCAGCGAATAAAACCCAAACGATGTTGCTCTTCAACCACTTCACGATATTCACTTTGTTCGGTCACATGATTTTTCATATAGACGAGCCGTGTGGCCTCAATTTCTGAAAATCCCAGCGAAAGCAGATTTTCAAAGTCTGCATTATCAGTGGTATACAGATTCTCTGGCATACTTACAATACTCCCTCTACGATAAAGGAACGAACTACAAGCTTTACTCATGCAGACTTTTGAAAGTCTTTATGATATATACACGCTGGAAAGTACCTTTACGATGCACCTTTCAGAATAGATGTCGCTTAATATTTAATACGTTGAAACTTCCTATTAATTACAACTTCTTTTAATCAGAGAAAATTCCGGATATTTGCAGGAAACAGAAGTGTACAAGAATATACGAGATAAAAATAAAAAAAGTTACATTTCTTTGGCTTTAGCTCCGACCTGAATCAACCTGCAAGCTCGTTCAGCCGCATCACTTATCAAACGAGCCGCATTTTCCATTGCATATGCTAAAGTCATTGGGCTAGATGGCAATACTTCCACAGCATCAACGCCAAGTTCATAGACAACCTGGTAATTATCACTCAAGCTTCCAGCAAAAGCCAGTACAGGTAGGTCATAGCGTTTCGCTATTTCTGCTACGGCTCCAACACTCTTTCCATAAGCCGTTTGTGCATCAATTTGCCCTTCTGCTGTAATAACCAGGTCAGCCGTTCGTATTCGTTCTTCCAGGTGTACTGCCTCAAACACAATCTGAGCGCCTGGCCGTAATGTTGCGTGTAGGAAAGCTATCAACCCTGCACCCAGGCCACCAGCAGCGCCAGCTCCGGGAATATCACGAACGGACATTCCGAGATCTTGTGCAATTATCTGCGAATAATGAGCTAGCGCATTATCTAATTCTTCCACCATTTCAGGCGTAGCTCCCTTTTGTGGCCCATAGACTGCCGATGCGCCTGTGGGTCCGCAGAGTGGATTTGTCACATCACAGGCTACCTCTACCGTGCATTTTTGCAATCGAGTATCCATGCTTGATGTTGAAATATGCGCAAGTGTTGCCAGTGCAGCGCCGCCACGTGTTATTTCTGTTCCCCGCGCGTTAAGAAGCGCAGCGCCCAATGCTTGAGCCATACCGGCTCCCCCATCATTCGTTGCGCTACCCCCGATACCGATAATAAAATGCCGACTTCCATAGTCCAAAGCTGCCAGAATCAGTTCGCCCACTCCATAAGTAGTTGTGATTCTCGGATCACGCTTCTCAGGAGGTACAAGTGGCAGTCCTGCGCACGCTGCCATTTCAATTGCCGCAGTGCTCCCATCACCCATCAGCCCAAAGAAAGCAAGAACAGGTTCTCCTAATGGGCCCGTCACCATCTTCTGTATTATTTTTCCACCAGAAGCATCGACTAGCGCTTGTACTGTGCCCTCACCGCCATCCGCGACTGGCACAACTTCAATTTCTGCCTTTGGGTATACTACGCGCACGCCCTGTGCAATTGCCGATCCAGCTTCTGCGGCTGTGAGACTACCTTTGAGAGATTGTGGTGCGATGAGAATGCGCATGGGTCTATCTCCACTGATAATTTATAAATTTGTTAATTGAATTATAGCAGACCGTTGATCCCGGTTCTTGTGCTACAACAGATACAAACGATACAACCGCGACAAGTGCGACAATACCCTAATCGCCCCAAGCCAGTATCCATACTCAAAATTTGCGCAATACTTCACTCTGCACTATACTGTGTAGGGATGAACACACGAGTATGCTACCAGGAGATCTCACATGTGGATGGGTCTGGATGTATCATGGACCTGGAACCCATTTACACTCTAAACTCAGTGCAGCCCTCAAACGTTGTTCATACTGTTTGCGCGCAATCTCAGTTACACCCAGGGTTGCTAAATGCGGCGTCCAGTATTGGACATCATGCAACACAAATCCTCTCGCTTTCAAATGCTCGACTAGTGCAACCAGGCAAACCTTCGATGCATCAGTGGCACGAGAAAACATACTTTCACCCATGAAGGCGCCACCTAAGCTAACTCCGTATAGCCCACCAACAAGTTCCCCATCTTTCCATGCCTCCACGCTATGAGCCAACCCGATGTAATGCAACTGCGTATAAGTGGAAATGAATGACTCGTTAATCCACGTATCTTCTCGTTCGGCACATCGCCGCATAACCGATTCAAAAGCGGTATCGATGTTCACTTCATAGACTTGTTTGCGCAACGTAGCTCGTAGCGAACGGGATATATATAAATTCTCATGTTCAAGGATCGCGCGAGGATCAGGCGCAAACCATCGAATTTTGCCAAGATGATCTGCCATAGGGAAGATTCCCTGTGCATAAGCGTTGATAACCAGTATTGGATCAAGTGGCTCTGGTACTTTATTTTTCATCGATGTTGTATCAACAACCTGAATATCCGAGAATGATAGAAGCTAGAAGATAGTTCTGCGCTCTCATTAGGCTTTTGCCGCCCTTCCAAACCACCTCAAGTACTTCACCATCCACGTATTCGCCTCCCCAACCATTTCTAAATCATCTGTATTCAACGGTTTGATTACCAGCAATAGTCCGAAAGACAGCACCAGAAACACGACACCGGCTATCACAAGCGATAAGCGACCTGAAGGATGCCAGACGATCCCAGGCAATGCTGCAATGGTCAACGCCAATAACATGCGCAAAGTGAATCCCAGGGGATATTTCTCGGGTAAATCTCGCCAGAGAAATGTGAGCAGTAGGCATCCCATGATGATTTTCGAAATACCATCAGCTACGAGCGCTCCTGCTGGCCCCCAGTGTGAAATTAACGCTATCCCAAACAATATCGCGGCTATCAATCCCACAAACTGCCCCAACGCGACCAATCTAGGCTTGCCTATCACATAGAGCGTTGATTGATGAATGGTTGTGCCAAGAACGCGCACAATGATATTAAAGAAGAGGAAAATTGCCAGTAGCGAACCCACCGGGTCATAGTTGCTACCATATAATAAATGCACAATAGCTTGCGCATTGAACAAACAGAATACCAGTATTGGGGTAGACAACAGCGTTTCGACCTTGATGAGTGCTTGCCAGGTACGTGATAGGCGCTCATAGTTCCTTCCAACAAATGCAGCAGCGAGTGCGGATCCAGCGACTCCCCCAAAGCCCGATACTAGCAAGAGGCTAGCAGCATCTGCTAGTTGGAAGGAGAGATTGAAGTAAGCTATCTGTGCCACCGAGACAGCAAAGTAGGCGAGCAGGATAATAGATACTTGTTTCAGTAGGGCACCTGAGATAAGGTTCGTTATCCAGGCCGAAATTCCGACTCTCATCACCGGCTGCATCGATTGTTTGTATGTTGCCCCTTTTGTGAGTAATAGTGGAGTCTGCCAGAGCATGAACAAGGCCGCGTCTAGTAGCGAACAGATGGCCTGCAGCCAGAGTACACTATCGATACCCCAACCAAGTTGCAGCGTGATAAAGCTAAATACCAGTAAGAGTGCATGAGCCGTACTGCCGATGATAAACACAATACGCATACGCATCTCAGATGCATAAATGGCAATGAACAGGCTGGCAATGCCGTTTCCCAGTACCCAAAAAGCGATCGGTGTGATATGGGCAAGCAGCCCAGGATTACGCAGACCGGCTGCTATGCCTGCTGAACCCGAAACTGGAATAGAGGCAATCAGAATTGCTAGTAATGGCAATGTGAAGAGCATGATGCCAACAGTAATTATCAGTGTCACAAGGCGTAGCGAGAGCAATCGTCGCACTAGCAGCGCTGCTGCTGCTCTTCCATGTTCTGTAAGGACACGAGGGACAAAGGTAGTTGTAGCGTCTTCTAAACCAAACGAGACGATATAAGCGATGGTATTGAATGCTGCAGATGCAATAGCGTAAACACCGTATTCGACAACTGACACTTTGCGCGTCATGATCAGCGTGAGGATGAATAAAACGGCAAAAACCCACAGTCCATACACCTGGTTAAGCAGATAGTTCGAAGGTGTACGCTTCAGCAGAAAGCGAGCGCCCTTCTCTCCTCGCGGGATCTCAGGCTCTGAAATATTGTTAAGTAGGGCAGCTATTTCACCAGGAACTCCCTGTGTTATGTCACTAGCGTTTTCCGGTTCTTTCACTGCCTTCGTTTCTTTATTAGTTTGCTCACTCCTCATCATGCTATCCTCTACACTCGATTCAGAACGATTGACTTGCTCTCCACCCAAATTGTATCAACCTGAGAGGCCGAAGCTGCGTTTTCTGTTTTACTTTCATTGAGAGCTATCGCAACTTGAATATAAAACGTCCGAGCCAGCCGATAGCGCCTAATGCGGCGAAGAGTTCTAGTATGCTAACGTTCGCAGTAACCTGCGTTGGTGAGACCAGGTAAAAGTCGCCAACTTTGAATGAGGCAGCAATCACGAAGAGCCCTAATCCTATCCATGCCGGTAGAGTAGCAAATAGAAGTGCTCGTTGCCAGCTGCGACATAGGAAGCCTACCACTGTGGGAACAAGATAAAGGAGCGCTGGAATAATTGGTGCAAGGATTGGCGGGAACGGCCCATACAGAGCCGCACTTGTAGAACCTGGCAACAGCCGTGTCCATAACAATGGCGGTACCAGCGCCATTGTGACCAGTATTGTTTCTACTATCACCATGCAAATTACCAGCATGGCCAGGCGTTTTTCTCGCTCTGTATTCGTTGTGCTTGAATGTATCATATACACATCCTTTAAAGGAACCTGGTTCTATTTATTTATCCTACTATGAATTTGAATTAGTTTTTGGGGATAGGAAGTAATCCCATCTGGTATTTGAGCATCAAAACGCGGCGTACCGAATCATCGATACGTTGCTGGCTAATCGTTCCTGAATCTATTGCCTGTTTGATTCCCTGAATCATACTGGCGACATCAGCGGGAGTAGAAGCTCCCATCAATAAATCAGAGCCTGCCTCAACAGCCACCGCTGCGGCTTGATCTTCGGTATAGTAAGCGGTAATGCCTTCCATAGTTAAGCTATCCGTCATGATAACGCCCTGAAAGCCTAGTTCATTGCGTAATATACCGGTAACAACCTTAGAGGAAAGCGAAGAAGGTATGCTACTATCTATTGCATGCACAATTTCATGAGTCACCATAATTGCACGCACGTTGCCTTGTTGTATGAGTGTCTGATATGGAACCCAGTCTATAGCTTCCAGGTCACTCTTTGATCGATACAGATCAGGCATACCGCTATGTGGATCGACACCTACATCGCCTAAACCTGGGAAATGCTTGAGTGTGCCTGAGACTTTGCCACTTTGTTGTAACCCTTGCAGGTATGCTTGAGCCATCTTCGTAACTAATGCTGCATTATTGCCATACGTACGATCATAGAGTTGAGGGTTATAAACATTAGTAACGTCAACTACGGGGGCCAAATTGAGATTGAAGCCATAGGATGCGAGATCTTGCGCGTCCTGAATTCCTGCGGCTTTTGCCTTCCCTGGATCATTCGTCGCTCCAATATCAGCAGCGGCGCTTCGTGGTCCATCCAATGCTTTTAAACGGTCTACCATTCCACCCTCCTGGTCGATAGCTACTATCATTGGAATGGAGATATTGCTCTGCATTTGCTGGATTAGCCCTTTGAGTTGCGCTTTATCGGAAATATTATTATTGGCGGTGAATAACAAGACAGCACCAACGTGATATTGGCTGATCATTGTACTTATATCAAGCGAATAATTGGGGCCAACAAACTGTACGATCATCATCTGTCCGAGCTTTTGATCGAGCGTCATATTTTGTACAATCAGGTTGATATATTGCTGTGGAGTCAACTGAGGGGTTGCCTGTACAGTTGCTCCTGGTGTCAGGTCATGATGTAGTTCTTTTTTTATGATAGCCAGAGGATTATCATTTCCTGTTACAGGTCCTCCAATGACAAAAGCCCAGCCTTGCGGTCCAATAAAATGTGCATAGCTCATGTTGAGAGTATTAAGTACAACTATCAAGAGCAGAGCGATGTAGAGAGTGGCTTTTCCTCTGGTGATACCCGGTCGCTGTTTCGTCTTTAACGGAATGGTTGGAGTTTCCTGTGTTACTGCAATCTCTGCTTGCGCGGGCAACCTCATAGTATCAATTATCTCTAATGGGGTATCCTCTGTTTGGATGTAATCTACCGCAGATATATTTGCTGTATCAAGTCCATCAATTGCCTCAAACCAGTCATTCTGCGCGTTTTTAGTTGTTTCAGGGTAAGTTTCAGAGCTATTTTTGCTGGATTTATTTGGGTCTTTACCAGTTGAATCAGCGGATTTTTGTTCGAACCTGCCAGTTTTATCTGATGTTTGAATAGTGAATAATTTTTGGGTTACTTCTTCTCGATCATCCCCATTTTGTAGCTTCCTTTTTGATTTTGGAGAACTGGTTGACTCCATCAGATACCTCTTTCAAAAGATAAAGATAACTGCTTGCTCTAAGACATAAATAAGATCTATACATTAGAGTTGCGAATATGATTTGATATGTTTCGAATATGTGCTTGGTTCATGATCAACAAGTAGGCTGAAAAGCAAACCTGAAGGACACTTACTATACTAACGTAAAATGTATCAAAATACTATAGACAACTACGCAAATTTAGGACTGATGGGCTTTTTGAAATATTTCTTTTCAAAGCACTTAATAAATACTAAACTCTACCATAATAAACAATAAAACTTAGCAGGTGAATGCTTGTTCAAGTAGCTAGAGTACGATATACTGTTTCTACTATAGAAGAAACACAAATTCGTTGAACGCTATAACCAGACAGTAATGCTGCTCTGCGGCTACTGGTGGTTGGAGGCCTAAAAGAAATATATGAAAGAGTGTGGGAAATAATGGAAGATCAGCGCCTTGTAACTCCCACAGATATGGGTAGAGATATCAATGAACATTCCTCGAAACGCCGTGTCATCTTGAATCGTTTTCTCCGTAATATACTGTTTGGTGTTGGAATTGCCATTCTACTCACCTGTATTGAGAATGTGTTCTGGATATTCAACCCACTGCATCTATTCGGAAGCGACAGTTCTCGTAATATGTCTACCTTGTTATCCAATCTTGCTCATGCTCCACTTCTTTGGCTTTTACTACTCTTACAATTGATTGCGATTTGCGCACTGATGCTCTTCATCGATAAGCCACTTGCTCTTCGAAGGTATGTCAGGGATGTGCAAAAAGCTCAGGAGCGATATCGTGCTTTGTACACGCCTCTCACATCCTGGTCTGCCATTTATGAAACATCCCTCACTTGTTATCAGGATACACCCGACCTTTCGACTCCAGGCAAGGTGCAGCATATCTCTATACTCGAACTGGCGCAAGAATTGGTAGACTCCTCCAGGGTAGTCCGATCCCATCAGATTATACTCGGTGCACCTGGTGCGGGAAAGTCTGTCATGCTCTACTTCTACTGGTTCACAGCATTACGCCAGGCCAGATCAATTATTTTTGGCAGAGATAAAATCCCAATTTATATCCCAATGCACAGATACAATCTCTATTTGGATACTCATAGTACTGGAGCATCAGGCGAAGAGCTTGTCTTAGGAACACAGTCACTATTAGATTTTCTTTATTCAAGTGACCTTGTGGGAATGAATCATCTACGGCCTTTTCTGCATAGGTTAGTAGCAAAGGGAAACATTTTATTTCTTTGTGATGGTTTAAATGAGATTGATGAGAAGTATCGATCCGCTGTAAATGTTGAATTTGCAGAAATGATGGGTCAAAATCAGAATCAATTAGTTTTAACTTGTCGGGAAGTTGATTTCCAGCAGCAGCCGCAACTTGCGCAAGCCGTGATTGAAAATCTAGTAGTTCGTGTAGACATTAACCCACTTGATGAGAAATATGAACGCAACTTTGTTGAGCGATATATAAAAGAACAGGACGCAAATAAGAAGTGGCGACATACGGCGGGTCAGGTGATGGAAGTGATCAACCATAGCCGTCTCCTTGATCACTGTACCAATCCACTCATGTTCTTTAGTTTGATGGAGGTTATTGATGGCATAGGAGTCAATCTTGGCAAGAAAATCGACACACGCGGCCAACTCCTACGCGCATTCGTAAAACATATTTTACAGCACGAACTATCTCAACCACGGTGGAGCAATGTGACTCTAACTGAGCATGATATAGTGATCTTTCTGAGCGAACTCGCATGTGCGGCCAGATGGACGAATAGCAACAATGCTCTTCAAATACCTGTAGTTGCTAAGAAGAGAGGATTAGGACTTGAAGACCTTGCAGGTGGATTGCAAAGCTGGTTGCTTGAACATCCCTCCCAATGTCCGACTGCGGTTGAGTCTGTAGTGAGACACTCTCAATCAGACTCCGATTCATTTGATGGCACTCATCGATCCTATACAAGTACTTTACATGAGCCATATAGCGAGGAGAAATTCGTCAAGCTATTGCGCTTTGCACAAAGCGCATCTTTCATTGAGATCAGTCAAGGTGGTATAGTCAGCTTCCGTCATGAATTGATCGCTGCATACTTTGTTGCAGAGTATTTTGTAGCTTCAGGTGAAGCTGACATGATGGAGGGTACAGGCGGTGTATTTATTCAATCCCATAGTGATCAGTGGAAAGTTGATAAACAGTTTATTTCTCCCATCGCGCTTTGGGCCGGACTTTTGGATGATCCCGAAGAGTATGCACAAAAATTTACGTCGCTTGGACAACAAAACCCAGCTTTCAATTTAGAAGCTTTGGCGTTAGCTTTTATTTGTATTGGAGTAGCGTATTTACCACCACAGGCAGAGGGAGCGCATCAGCTTGAACTGCCTCCCGGTCTCGCCGAAACTGTAGCTGAAGTGGTAAAAGATAAGCCATCCTGTGATCTTCTTGCTCAATTTTTTACTCGTTTCGCTTTAGAGGGCGCGCAAGAAATCTATCAATCTCTTTTCCCTTTACTGATGGTTGAAGGCATTGACGAGATGATCATACGTCTTAATGCTGATGTTGTACTCGAATTACTCTTCAATCAACTTTGCGTTGTTGTTGATAATACTGAATATGAGGCATTGGTCAAGCGTCTCGTTCGTATATTAGGACGCTTTGGGGCAGTCGGGATTCCTCGTGCCACAGAGTTGAGTCAATCATCGCCTGAGAGAAGCGGTCGATTGCGCTCTGCAGTCATTAATATTCTGGGCGGGACGAATGAAAGGGATGCTGTAGAACCATTGATTTTCTGTTTGCGCGACTCGAACCAATCAATTGTAGGACGCGCTGCAAATGCATTAATCCGCCTTGGCGCTGAACTTAGCTTTACACGCCTTGTAAAAGAATTAGAAGATCGCACACCTACCTCAGCCAGAGAACAGGTTCATTGGACTGTTTTACATATACTAGAGCGTTTTCAAAATGAACCAGATACCGCTCGCCAATTGACTCCTTCACAGCATTTACGCCTGGTTAGTGTACTACTGCGCGTGCTCACCTCTAATTATGCACCCGAAGATCAACAGAAAGCGCGGGAAATGCTGGTTAAACAGGCGCGCGATGCTGGAATAAGTCCAGCAGGGGAGCGAGCTGTAGAGTTTTTAGTACAAAACCTCTCTTCTGACAAAGATTCTATGGCTCGCGCAACCCTCAAGACATTAAAAGAGGTTGGCATTCCCGCGACACCTTATCTGCTGGAACAATTGAAACCTCAGACACCAGAGACGATGCGATTACGTATCGTCGAAGTACTTGCAGATGTGCAAGATCCTCGTGCGTTGCCATATTTACTGCGTTGCCTGGATGATCCAGCTTTGGTGGTTCAGCAGCAAGTCGCTTTGGCTCTACGTGCCTTCGCGCCCGAAAGTATTTCCGGCCTGATTGATTGTTTGCTTCATAATGATAGTGAGCTTGTGGCTACCAGAGCAGAGCAAATTTTAGGTGATATTGGAGACGAGGCAACCACTCATCTTATTCAATCGCTTACTCCGATAGTGCTGGGACGGACGCATTTGTTGGTTCAGGTGCTTGAGCGTATACGAAATCCACAAGCAATTCCTGCATTGATTGCATTTTTGGAAAATCCCCAACAATCGTCCCTTGTTGACCAGTCGCTCCAGGTAGCTGTTGTCCATGCCCTTGGACAATTCCCTGATGAACGTGTAGTTGCACCCTTGCTCGAGATGCTTGCAAGCTCAAAACCGCTGATCTATGAAGGTGCGATTAATGCACTGAGTTGTCTCGAAGATGTTGCGCTAGACGGTCTGATAGCGGCGTTGAATGGCGAGAGTGAAGTAGGGGATCTGAAGGAATATCGCGAAGAGGGGGGGAGTTCCGAACATACTCAGAGCGAGGTGCTCACTTCTCGTATAGAGCGTGCAATTCTTGGCATGGTGCATTTCCCTGGTGAGAGGTTGCTAGAAATATTGGGATATGGGAGCGATGCACAAGCACAGCATACAATCAATATCTTTCTGGCAAAGGGTATTGAGGGGGCGCAGGTACTGGTCAGAAATCTATTCCATTCAAACACTCGTCTCCAGAACTATGTTCGGTTGATACTGAGGGAGATGAATGGACAAGTAATGGTGCCCGCATTGCTTGAAGTACTTGATCATCCCGAACCTGCCTGGCACGCGGTAATAACAACATTATTACTAAAACATCCTCGTGAAGCGATACCACCATTAGTTAATCTTTTAAATGATGATGAACGCGCCGACGCTGCTCAGGTCATTTTGTTAGAATTTGGCCCGATCGTGTTGCCGTACTTAGTTACTGGACTGGATGCATTGAATAATCGGGCACAGGGGCATGCTCGTTACATTGTTGTGATGCTAGTGCAACAGACGCCGGAGTTAGTGTATGAGGTTGTTCAACTCTTCAATCTTAACCCACCGCAACGCGCGTATGAAGCATTGATTGATTTACTGACGAACCAGTTGGCCTCTGAAAGTGTTCCAGCTTTGTTAGAGGGTCTGGAAGATGCTCACCTGATAGGTGCTACATCTGAAGCTCTAAAGCGTCTGGTGAACGAAAACGATGCACTAAGCGACATGGTTATGAACGAACTTCTGTCTGCATTGCGTATGGAACAGAGAAAGCATGGCGCAGAGATTACATTAGTAGAGATAGGTGAGAAGGCAGTCCCTGGCGTTGGTAACTTGATAACCGATCCCGATCCGACGGTAGCTCAAATAGCACAAAATATTCTCTGTGAGATGGGTGTATCTGCCTTCTCCTTTATTTGGGCCGCATATAGCGATACAACAAATCGTGATCGTCGAACAGCCGCTCGAAGCATTTTTCGTAGAATGCGTACAGTAGTTATTAAGGATGAGCTTGTTCATCTGTTGAAGAGCAATGATCCGGACGATCTTTCTATGGCCTTAGCATTGCTCATAGAGCGCATCAATGATGAGGCAATTCAGGTTGATAGAGAGCATGAGATGGTGCCTGCATTACTGGAGCATGTGCAAACCCATAGTGACGAGCGAGCCAGCCATCGAATTGTTGCTTTATTGCTCTTGCTCGGTGGAAATATAGTAATCGATCACATGACAGACGTACTCTATAATTATCCTATCCACCAGCAAATATTAGTACATGCTTTTTTACTTTTGGGAGACGAGGGGGTAGAAGCACTTTTAGAGGTACTATATGATCCTGAAACCTCTTCTATATTGCGTGCAGAAGTTGCCAGTTTGTTAGGTATTCTGGCTCCCAATGTGGATATACGTGAATATGCAAGCATGCTTGGTGAGTATGGTCTCTGGGCTGGTCAATCTGTAGGGATGTCTGACGTATTACATCCTGATCGACTAGCCATCTCACTACGTGCTTTAGGCGGCTTACTGACTGGGGGGCATTGGGACGTTACAGAGCTACAAAATCTGCGACTTCACAGCAATGAACACAGCTTTGAGCGTGAATTATACGATATTTTACTTGGTTGGCGTTACAGCCCTCAAATAACTATGCTCGAGCATGATTTACAACACGAACGAGAGGAACATAAGCAGAACATAGTGAAATTCTCGCAAGAAATCCTGAATCTGCGCGAACATATCTCGGAAATTGAAGAGCAATTGGAACACATTCGCCAGGAACATGGTTTTCGAGGTGAGGAATTGGATCAGGCAAATAAGACTATCGAGGAGCTTCAACGTTCTCTGAAACTGGTAACGAAGGAAAAGCAGTCTTTGCAGGATAATGCGCAGCGAGCAACACAGGAGAAACAAACGTTACGGAATAATATCCAGGAAATAACACGTGAGAAAGATGCTTTAGAACTACAAGTATCGCAATGGCGTCATTATGCAGATCAACTGGAACAAGGACTGAAACTGAATCGTCCCCAAAGCCAGAAGAAAAAGTAATGCTTGTCTATTCTCAGCACTTAGCGTATGATGCAAGGGGGTTTTTTAGCAATCACCTCTCTATAAGGCCTCATCATTTCTTAGGAGGGCATTATGCAAAACGTTTTATCAAGGGTGCGTAATCCAGCTTTGCGCCAGGGACTTATTTTTGGCATTATCCTTGGAATTATCCTGTTAGCCATAAGTTTTATCAGCACTAGTGTGATTGTCACTTTAGCTCTCATTTTCTTAGCAGCTTTTATTGCGGGCATGCGAGCATCTCAAGAGACAGGAAGAATAACTACAGGTACGCTTGCGGGTTTGTGGACCGGATTAATCGGTATACTCATCCCTTCCATCATCTCAATAGTATTACTTCTGATTAATATTGATGCTGTGCGAAAAAGTGCGCAAGACGCTGCAGATAAACAACACCTGCATATCACTTACACAAATTCACTGTTGCTCACCGGCTTATTGATTAATTTTCTCATCCTCCTTGCACTTGGAGTGCTGCTTGGCGTAATTGGAGGCGCAGTAGGTGGTAATTTTGGCAGGAGGCGTGCCCAGCTTCCACCCGTTGAAGAGTACCATGAAGCTATGTTTGAGCCACCCTCCGAACCACAAACCGAAGAACCGCCTTCTGAAACTCCCTCGGAGGAGTCATCTTCATCAACACAACAAGCAGAATAGTTCACATATTTTTGCAAAGCGTTACGAAAATCATTTTAGGGGGTATTTCGTTGCGATTTTGGGTTGTGTAGTATATAATCCATTTTAAGTGGAGGCGTCACATGACCCAACTCATTATTTATTTACTAGGCTCTCCGCGTTTTGAGTGTGATGGAAAAAACATCAATCTTGACACGCGCAAGGCAAGCGCCCTCATAGCATATCTAGCCATAGCGAAGCAACGACAGAGCCGCGATACACTTGCTGCCTTACTCTGGCCAGAATTTGATCAGACGCATGCGCGAGCTACCTTGCGTCGTACCCTTTCGACACTCAACAAAGCTCTCGGCGGGTCCTGGTTAGAAATAAGCAGGGAATACATAAGCTTAAATTTCAATGCTGGTATATGGGTAGATGTAGATGAGTTTCATAGCCACTTATCAGAGTGCCGATCACACTATCATTTGCCAACAGAGGTATGCTCAAAATGTCTGAAACCTCTAAGTGCGGCGGTAGAACTCTATGGAGGGGATTTCTTAGCTGGATTCAGCTTGCGAGATAGTTCGAACTTTGATGACTGGCAATTTTATCAAGCTGACGCGCTGCGACGTGACTTTGCAAGCACTCTCGAACGCCTTGTACAATGTTACTCTACCTCTGGTAATTTTGAATCTGCCATAACTTATGCTCAGCAATGGTTAGCGCTTGATCGATTGAATGAGTCTGCGCACCGTCTACTCATGCAGTTGTATGCCTGGAATGGTCAGCAGGGCGCTGCATTGCATCAATACCGGGAATGTGTTCAGGTACTTGATCGTGAATTAGGTGTAAGCCCTCTGGAATCAACAACCAGGCTTTACCAGGCGATTAAAGAACATAAGATATCTCCATCTCCTGCCACAAAACATGGCTCAACAGAGACTTCTAATGCTAAGATGGCTGGTATTTCGTCTTTGCAAATGAATACATCTATAGACTCTACGACCACTTCCCAAACGTTAACGTTTCAAACCAGCTATCCGCTTGTAGGTCGCTCAAATGAATTGTTGACGCTGACGCAGGTGTATGGTGGTATCCATACTGTTGGCCACTTGATCCTTTTAGAGGGTGAAGCAGGTATTGGCAAGACACGACTGGCAGAAGAATTTCTTGCCAATGTCCAATCTAAGGGCGCAAATGTAATTTCCGCTCGCTGTTACGAGGGCGAAACACAATTTGCTTTTGGCCCTATTGTTGCAGGTTTGCGTACCTCTTTGGCGCTAGAAGGCGCTGAACAAAGACTGAAGGAGATCCCACTGCCCTGGATAAGTGAAGCGGCCCGATTACTTCCGGAACTCTTTACGTATCGAACCGATTTATCGTCACCTTTACCGTTAGACAGTCCTGGCGCTCAAAGTCGTTTCTTTGAAGGGCTCAAGCAAATGCTATATGGGTTATGTAAAGGTGAACTGCCTGGTATCATTTTTTTTGATGATATCCAGTGGGCCGATAGTGCTACTCTTGACCTCTTGAACTATTTAGTGAGACGACTGCGCGAACAATCAGTATGCTTGCTCGTTACATTACGAAGTAGACAGGCATCGAATGACAATCGTTTACATCAACTGAAGAATGAAGCGCTAAGAGCCGGTAATGCAACCGTTGTTTCATTATCTCGTTTGAATCTTTTAAGTGTTCGCGAATTAGTCCTTTCAACCTCGCTAAATGGCGAAGCCCTGAAGGGAGGTTTAATTGAACGTCTTTATCAAGAGACCGAGGGATTGCCATTCTTTCTCATAGAGTATTTGTTAGCGATTACCAATGGGGTATTGTCGGTTGGAAGTGAAAATTGGTCTCCGCCAGGTAGCGTACGCGAGTTGCTCCATTCGCGGCTGAAAGCAGTGGGTGAAACCGGAAGACAATTACTTGGGGCTGCTGCTGCAATTGGACGTTCATTCGATTTTGATACGCTGAGAGAGGTGAGTGGGCGAGGTGAAGAAGAAACAGTCAATGCATTAGAAGAGTTGATAGTTCAAGGACTTGTTGAAGAAGTAGATGTTAGTGTGAGTGAAAGGGCTTTGAAATACGACTTTAGCCACGAAAGACTGCGCTCCCTTGTATACGAAGAAACAAGTCTGGCCCGACGTCGACTTCTTCATCGTCGTGTTGCAGAAGCTTTGATCGGACATACGAGAGAAAATCGCGACCTCGGCATTCTTGCGGGTCAAATTGCCTACCACTTCGATAAATCTGGGAATGAAGCATTAGCAGCGGAATACTTCAAACTGGCAGGTGAACATGCACGTTCCCTCTATGCTAATTCTGAAGCACTGACCCATTATCGTATGGCTCTTGCGCTAGGATATACTGATGCTGCAATTATACATGAAAGCGTGGGTGATCTCTATACGCTGTTGGGAGAATACAGTAACGCGATAAAGAGCTATGAGACTGCTGCTGCTCTTTGTGCTCCTACTGCTTTAGCAAATGTGGAACACAAATTAGGCAACGTTTATGAGCGGCTTGGAGAATGGGACCTTGCTGAAAGTCATTACGAGACAACGCTACGTATCTTTGGGCATGTGGGGTCGGAAGGTGAACGTGCGAAAGTTTATGCCGATTGGACCCTGGCAGCTCATCATCGAGGTCAGATCGAGCGAGCCTTAAACCTGGCTAAGCAAGCGCTGGACCTGGCCGAAGAAGCTCAAGATACTCGGGCTTTGGCACAGGTACACAATATTATGGGTATCCTTGCTAGCAATCAACAAAGGCCAGAAGAAGCACAACATCACCTTGAACAAAGTCTAGCTCTTGCCGAAGAACTCAACGATCTTAGCGTGCGTATTGCAGTTCTTAACAATCTGGCTCTGGTTTGTAAGTCATATGGAGAAATTGAGAGAGCCATCGCATTGACACAAGACGCATTAGCACTCTGTAATTCACAGGGAGATCTCCACCGAGAAGCAGCGTTATACAGTAATCTGGCAGATTTATTTCATGAAATCGGCAATTCAGAAGCTGCTATGTCTTATCTGAAACAATCTGTCAGTATTTTTGCCGAAATTGGTGTAGAAGTAGGAACCATGAGACCAGAGATTTGGAAATTGGTCGAGTGGTGAAAAGTCGCTCTTGACAGAGCTACACTGCATCTCCACTTCGCTCAGATGGTCTATGTAAATGCCGTAAAGCTGCTCGTGCTGCAAAGAAACCGCACAGACCATGCACTCCCGCACCAGGGGGCGTAGATGACGAACAGATAAAAATATTCTTTGCCGGAGTCGTGTAGGGTACGGGTCGGATCGTTGGCCGCATATAGTATTGCCTTAAATCCATGACGCCACCGCTGATATCGCCACCAACATAGTTAGCATTGTAGCGTTCAACTTCCAGTGATGTCATCGTACTTCTTGCAAGCATACAGTCGCGAAAACCTGGCGCAAAGCGTTCAATCTGTGACTCTATACGCTCCGTCATGTCAAAGGTCGAGCCATTTGGGACGTGGCAATATACCCAGGCAGTATGTTTTCCCTCTGGTGCGCGAGTAGGATCAAACAAGCTTTGCTGTGCGACCAGTACAAACGGTTTTTCAGGATGCTCTCCCTGCGTGACCGCACGCTCTGAAGCGGCTATCTCTGGCATTGTCCCACCAATATGCACTGTTCCGGCTCTTAAACATTCTTTGGCCTTCCATGGAATTGGGTCATCAAGCGCATAATCGATTTTGAATATGCCCGGGCCGTAACGATAACGTCGAAGTTGTCGTTGATAGTTTTCTGGAAGATGGTCACCAGCAATTCGCAATAGTTGGCGCGGCGTTACATCGAACAAGATGATGCTTGTTGGCGGCAGAGCGCCAATCGACTTGACCTCTACACCGGTTATTATTTCACCACCGAGGGAGCGAAGATAAGCAGCTAACGCATCAACGATCTTTTGAGAACCACCACGAGGAAGCGGCCAACCGACGGTATGTCCAGGTATCGCAAGTAATAGTCCAGCAGCAGCGCTTGATGGCTGCTCGAGGGACATCATTGAGTGTGCGCACATTCCGGCGAAAATAGCGGAGGCACGTTCCTCCTTAAACAAACTGGCGGCTAAACCGCGAGCAGAGCGAATCGCTTTCAGACCGAAATTGGCACGAGCAAAGGGGTGTAAGGCAATTTGTGGTCCTAAAGGTTCACGTACACTCCCTTTGATTTTATCCCAATGAGCAACAAGCGGAGTCATCAGTTTGCGGTATGCTTTAGCATCATTACCTAGCCCGGCAGAAGTTGCTTCTAACGAACGTTCAAGCATCACCGCTGTACCATCATCTAAAGGATGCGCAAGTGGAGCCAATGGTTGAATCATCTCCAGCCCAAATTGTTCAAGTGGTAGAGTACGGAAGAAAGACGAGTCGAGCGCCATGGGGTGAACCGCTGAACATACATCGTGAACGAAACCTGGTATTGTCAGTTCCATTGAGCGGCAGCCACCTCCGATTGTTTCTTTGGCCTCGAAGACAGCCACCGAGAGACCAACCTGTGCTAATGTTATCGCAGAAGCAAGACCATTGGGTCCAGACCCGACAACGATAGCATCATATTTGGGATGTTCAGACATATATATGCCAATTCTTAGTTGTGAGTTTCGGGCTTCCTCCGAAAGGATTGACCTACCCAGCGAACGGGTGTACTCACAGTATACAACGTGGTTCGTATGGCTGAGTTGTGCCATATATTCTTAGCCTGTGACCACTGTAACTTCGGATCAACGCAGACCTTTTGGGTTTGCACTGGTGCTTTAACTCCAAAATATTCTGCCACCGAGGCGAGAGTTGCCTGCCAGAATCGATCTTCCTTTGCATAGCCACCAAGACGGAAGCCAATTTCATACGCCGGATCATTGGCACGTATCAAAACCTGGGACTGGGCTATTGTGCAGCCATCATTCTCATAAGCACTGAAGGTGATCCAACCAGCAAACATATGGCCTTGCGGAGTCATCAACGTGAAGGATTCGTCGTCAGCATAAAGTACTACTACCCCAGTTGAAAGTCTCATACCAACAGGCATAGACAGATTGAGCAACGCAACTTCTCCTGGAGCAATACCGGTCAAAGGCGCGTAAAAGCGATTGCCTTTGGGCCAGAACTTCGGAAAGTTTTCCTTCCAGGTCTTGATTACCTCAGATGGTTGAATAGTTATATCCTCGAGTCGTACACGGTACGTTTTTTGCCACATCTGGCCGAAACCTTGTAATGGGCTAAGAGCCTGTCGACCTTCAACGTTCAGGTTGAGCGCTCCGATGGGCGCACTTGTTACTTTGAACGATGTCTGCTTTGCCCAATAGGCTGCATCACGTGGGATTACTGTTTGTTTTTCATCTGGTGAATTAGACGAGGTACTCATAGCGTTCTTTCTCCTATTTGCATAGCAACACTAACTGGCGGCAGATTGTATCCACAACATTGAAGTTCTCTACACAGCTTCTATGCAACGGCTAGAACATCAGCCTCAGTCTCATAAATGCCGATGGCCTCATTCAGCCGTGTAAGTTCAAAGATGTGCTTATAATGGTCGCTCAATCCAAAGGCAAGCATACGCTGTTTCTGACGATTGACGCGGATGAGTAGCGTAACAAGCAAACCGATCCCGCTACTGTTCATGTATTCAAGACCATTGAAATTCAGGATGATAGAACGAGTGGTTGGTAAGCTGGCTTCCGAGTATGCTTCCATGAGAACATCTTCTGCGAAAGCAGAAACTTCACCCTCGATATCAATGATACTGACAGTATTGTTGATTTTGCGAACGTTCATTACTACATTGGCTTGTGGCATGGGAAAATCTCCTCTTGCTTGTTTAGTCTCATACAATTCTTTAAGATGTGAAAGAACACGAGCTATTTCTGAATATGTCCTAGGACTTAAGGGTAATCCAAACTGCGTTGCATCTTATGGTAGACTATGATCCATTAGACCCGCCAGCTAGCGCACTCGATTCATCTGGAAAAACATTCATGAAATCCACCAGGCGCGTAATCTGGAAAATTTCTTCATAATGACTGCTCAATCCACATGCTAGCAAGCGGCGTTTCGATTTTCTTGCTCTCGCCAGCAAACTAACTATGAGAGCAATACCTGTACTATTGATATAATCCACTTTGCTAAAGTTGAGCAGGATGACATTTGCATCTCGACTCTCTGCCTCGGCATATGCAGCGTTCAGCACGTCTTCTGCGAAGGAGTCGATTTCACCTTGCAGGTCAACAATAGCAACGCGTGGCTGGTGGCGTACTTGTGCCTCAAGACTTTTGGCTGGCATTATCTTCTCCTTTCAGATACATTATCAATTCGACTGTATGATGCGATTCGTCGCTGCTAATATTCATCTCGTCCACCATATGTTTGATTAAGAACAACCCCCATCCGCGCGGAGTCTGGAGTTCTGCCAGCTTAGCCTCAATATCTGGAACCTCAATTCCAGATTCTGAGGGAAGTATGCGTGTACCTCCATGATCAGTAATACGAACCGAAAGAGCCGCTTGGGAGGCCAACACTTTGATGGAAACAGGTCGGTCAGGCAGATAATGGTTTCCATGTTCCATTGCATTCATTGTTGCTTCTGCTACAGCAGTCTTGAGCTGATCCAGTCGCTTGCCTGGCAAATGGAGTCCCTCAACGGCTTCAGTGACTTGCTCCATTGCGATGCGTTCGTTGCCTGGTTGGCTGGGCACTGTCAATTCAGCAAGTGTTTTCCAATCGGTGCCGTTGCTCGAGTTCCCTTCTTCTGCCGGACTGACAGATCTATTAGCGATTTCTGATACTCCATAGCCTTTTGATCTTTGAAGAGTAACCATCGTGATGTCATCTTCTTGTTCCCAACCAGGTCCTGTGAATTCTGCCAGGTCCTCAAGTACATCCTCTTTCAAGGAGGAGTCCTCATCATACTCCCCTACCAACTTCATTAATCGTGGGAAGCCATACATCCCGCGATCAGAATTGTGGGCCTCTACTATCCCATCGCTGTAAAACAGGATGCTCTCTCCATAAGCTAATCTGGTCTCCTTTTCTTCATACTTCATACCAGGCATCAAGCCAAGGGGCATGCCAGTAGCTCGAAGTTCAGTAACTTCACCCATTTGATGGCGATGGTAAGGTAAATCATGTCCTGCATTGGCATACAAAAGTTGTCCGGTTTCGGGATCCAAGAGCGCATAAAGGCAAGTGACAAACATTTTAGGTGGGATGTCTTGATAAATGATCTCATTGACCCGTTCAAGTACCTGCCCTGGTTTCACTACTCTTTGAGCCACGGCCCTCAGAACACTGCGTGTGGTTGCCATCAGAAGTGCGGCAGGTACCCCCTTATCGGTCACGTCTCCTATCACAAGACCTAATCGACCATCATCTAAATAAATGAAGTCATAAAAATCACCACCAACTTGCCTTGCAGCCTGGTAATATGCATTCACTTTCCAACC